>Ga0255052_10000478_pt1 | contig 32470 bp, 29 predicted proteins | sample JV7_2_21_MG_FD_188632 | JGI IMG/M metagenome (GOLD analysis project Ga0255052, IMG submission 188632) | Seawater microbial communities from Jervis Inlet, British Columbia, Canada - JV7_2_21 | ecosystem: Environmental > Aquatic > Marine > Inlet | place: Canada: British Columbia | collected...
GCACGTTCGGGTCTTCGATCAGCTCATTCCAGCGCTCGGGCGACACGTGCTCGCCTGTTTTCTTGTGCGGCAAAATGTCGGGTCGACCCAGCGTTACAATCTCTTTCTTGACCCGCACCCGCATGCGCCGAAACGGTGCCTCGTTCGCGACCGTCCAACGCGCATCAAGGTCGTCGTTGATGTCAATGCGATCCTGTAGCCAACGAAAGACCTCGCGAATAGCCGCCTCACTACCGGCCAAGGTGCCATTGAACCCTTCGGCCGCGACGAGGACGGTGCCAAGCAAAGCGCGCTCGTCGCATATCGCCTGCAGCTCATCACGAAACTGTAGTGGCTCAGTGAGATCCAGGAAGCGGTAAAACGAAACAACGTTCATTCGTCGACTTGACCACTGTCTTCAGACATCGTCAATGACAGGATGCTGTGACGAATTTCTTCGCCAAGTACGAGACGCGCATCGGCGCCGATACTCTTGATCGCCTCGTCATATTCAATCAGGCCATCGGCATTCCGTCGTAGTACATCAAGATTCTGCAAGGTGCGGATAAAATCATGAAACAACGACTTGTTAAAGAAGTCCGGTGAATGCAAACCATAGATCATCGAAAGGCGTTCGGCGCTCTGCTGGCACATGCCTTCCAGACGAAGACGAGACAAGGTTCCGGAGCCGTTGCTCACCAGTATGGCGATAACAAGGTAGAAGCGTTGCAGCATGGGCACCATCGACTGCCCGAGCATCAACAGCTGGAATGCCTTTTCCGATCCGGCCGGCGGCCGAACAAGCGTCTTCCGACTGTCGCCATAGGTCAGTATTTCCATATCAATCAACGAAGTGATGGCCTCCGAAGTCACTTCGTCGATGTCCTCGAAATCCCATTTCAGGTTCAGCTCCTTTTTCATGAAGGGATAAATAAGCCGAATCAGGCGCTGCAGCTCCTCGTGTTCGAGCCGCTGCCCTTGTATGAAACAGCACGCGACCGAGGCCGGCACCGCCAGCAAATGCAGTATGTTGTTGCGAAAGTAAGTCATGAGCACGGCTGTGTGCTCGGCCATATGAATGACCTCGCCCATCGGGTGCGATGTGCGGCTAAGAACGTCGAGCTTTTCGCCGTGTTCAATGATCCGATCCGCACTCCAATCCGGTATCGTGACGGAGTCCGAGTAGTTGAATCGCTTCATGAGACTGACGGTCAGGCGTAACTGCCGACGCAATTCATCGATACCAATTTTTTGCTTGGGGGTCGCGAGCAACACGCAAGCAAGCAGACTGATTGGCGTAACCGCTGCTGCGGAATTCACACCCCTCATTATTTGACTGCCGATTTCATCCACGACAGCGGGCAGCCAGGAAGGTCGGTCGCCGTTATCGGACTGAAACTCACGCCAGGCAGGATGCATGCGGTCGAGCACGGGAGTCAGCTCGATCGGCTCGGCGATATTGACGTACACATTGCCAAACTGCCCGCGCAACGATTTGATCGACCGAATTAATCCGCCGAGCGACTCTTTCTTTTTCTCCGCGCCACCCATTTCACTGATGAACGAGTCACCCTCGATGAGTTTCTCGTAGCCAAAGTAGATTGGTACGAAAACGACCGGTCGCTGTGGCGACTTGATATATGAATTTATTGTCATAACCAGCATGCCGCCTTTGGGCGCGAGCAGCCGGCCAGTTCGGCTGCGGCCACCCTCGACGAAGTACTCGATCGAATGTCCTTTAACGAGAATCTGGTGAAGGTAGGCGTCGAATACCGCCGCATAAAGGCGCTTGCCCTTGAAGCTGCGACGTAGGAAAAACGCACCGCCGCGGCGCAATATGCCTCCGACGATTGGCATGTTCAGGTTGATGCCGGCGGCGATATGTGGCAGGTGCAGGCCTTGTTCGTAAACGATGTAACCGAGCAGCAGGTAGTCGAAATGACTGCGGTGGCACGGCACGTAGACAATCTCTTTTTCCCGAGCAACCTCATGCAGCCGCTCGGTGTGATTCAGTTCGATGCCGTCGTAGATGCGATTCCACAGCCATTTCAGAAATCGTTCGACGACACGAATTGTTGGATAGGAAATATCCGCGGCAATTTCCAGCGCGTACTTCTGCGCCTTGTGTCGAGCGACCTCCTGTTTGCGAAAATCGTCGCCTGCTTCGGCAAGGATCGCGCGACGAACCGCCGGCGCGCGTAGCACCTGGTTAATCAGGGTGCGCCGATGCGACAGATCAGGGCCCACGGTGGCAACACGACGCTGGCGAAAGTGGACGCGCAGAATTCTGGAGACTTTTCGATACGCAATAGCGGAGCCATTGCCCTCAGAATCGATAGACCGTAACGGCAACGCATGGCTAAAGCGCAGCAGGGTGTTTCGCCCCAGAAGTAACGTCGCGAAGAACTTGCGCGTGCGGCCGACGACATCCCAGTCCTCGGAGAACAGGAGCTTGACCCAAGAGCGCTCTTTTTCGGGCGATCGCCCCCAGTAAATCGCGACGGGAACCAACAGCAAGTTCTGCTCGCCGTGTTCGGCGGCTTCGACGAGTCGCAGCAAGCGCTGCGAACCTGTTTTTCGGGGGCGTCTGTACAAGAAACCCTTCATGCGGCGCAGCACAACGACGCGCTTGTGCTCGCGTGCACCACAAAAATCGAACGCATCTGTAGGCGACGGCAAACCATGTGTCGCGCATGCCCGCTCGAGCGCCAGCATGTCAGCCAAGCCACCGGTCTCCAGCACATAGCAAACAGCGGCTTCTTTATCGGTGATTAGTTCGGCGGGTACTTCGGGCTGAATGGCCGGACGTGCCCACAAGGCGAATACTTTACCTGCCAGCCAATAGAGCGGGCGCACTATGAGTCCGGCGAAGTTCATGGCATCCAAGTCTACCGGATTCGTCAGCCTGTCGCCCTTCATCAGCGCTTGCGCGAGAACCCGTATGTCATACTTGTGTTTTCCGGTTCGTCCAGAGTCAGAAGAATGACAGGAAGACTTTTCGTCGCAATGACTTTGCTTTGTTCCATCGCCGCATTCGCAGGCGATGACGTCTACATACAGGTGCTCGGAATCACCCAGGATGCCGGCTACCCCCAGGCAAGTTGTTATCAACCACACTGCATTCGCGCTTGGGAAGACTCAACTGCAAGACGCACGACGAGTTCCATTGCTTTGGTGGATAGTCGATCGACACAAAAGTACTTGTTCGATGCGACGCCGGACATCCGTGAGCAATTGTATCGTTTGCACCTTGCCGCGCCGGACGGCGACTACGTCCTCGACGGCGTGTTTCTGACGCACGCCCACATTGGTCACTACACGGGACTCATGCACTTCGGCCACGAGGCCGCCGGGACCAAGGAAGTGGCTGTTTATGCAATGCCCCGCATGCACGAGTTCTTGGCGAGTAATGGCCCCTGGGACCAACTCGTTCGCTATCGAAACATCGAGTTGCGGGCCCTGGAAGATGGCGACAAGGTGTTGCTCGGAGACGCGCTCACGGTCACACCATTTCTCGTGCCACACCGCGACGAATACTCGGAGACAGTGGGCTATCGAATCAACGGTCCCAATAAGTCCGCCGTATTCATCCCCGATATCGACAAGTGGGAACGCTGGGACACCGACATCCGTGACGTTATCCGCTCGGTCGACTACGCCTTGCTGGATGCCGCGTTTTTCGCAGACGGTGAGCTGCCTGGCCGTGACATGAGCGCTATTCCGCACCCGCACGCCAGGGAAACCATGGCGCTGTTGGACGGGCTAAATGGAGAAGAGAAGTCACGTGTGATTTTCATTCATATGAATCACACGAACCCATTGCTAATTGACGGTAGCCCGGAACAGGCTGAAGTGAATAAGCGCGGCTTTAGATTCGCGCGCGAAGGAATGCGCCTGGAACTTTGATCTCCAGGCGCACCAGATCCTAGTCGCCCATTGCGTCTTTGAGAGCGTCGTCGACGTCGTCTTTCTTGTCCATCAGCGCGTCTTCAACGCCTTCGGCATCTTTCATCGCGTCTTTGGCGGTGTCCATCGCGCCGTCGGCCATGTCGCCCGCCGCGTCCTTGGCGTCATCCATTGCGCCGGCAGCCTTGTCCATTGCATCGTCTGCCATGTCGCCAGCAGCGTCTTTGGCATCATCCATCGCATCTGATGCGGCATCCATGGTATCGCCGGCGGCATCTTTGGCGGCATCCATGGTATCGCCGGCGGCATCTTTGGCGGCGTCCATAGCACCGGAATCGCCTGTGTCCTTGCCGCCACACGCGAACAGGGTCAGGCTCATTATCAGAACCAATAAAATTCTCATGCTTTCCTCCCAACTCTCCGACTTAGCCGGATGTCTTGTTTATGAAATACGTCAAGTATTCGTTTATTTCGTCGATATTTGCCGTCAGACGATGGTCCCCGTCTACCAGATGTAACGTGGCACCACAGCTCCCGGCGAATCGAATACTATTCTCTGCGGGGACGATCTGATCATGCCAGCCGTGCACAATGCAAATCGGTATTTTCGGCGGCGGCGGCGTCAACGCCTCAAAGCTCTCCATGTAGTAGGCCGGCGCGAGCACGAACAGCCCGATAGCGCCCAATTCCGCGGCGGCGGCCGTCGCCACATGGCCGCCCATACTCGATCCGACCAGAATCAGCCGGTTGTCGATATGCGCACATTCGCGCAGGAGTTTCTGGACACGCTCGCCTGGATCGGCAATTCCCTGGTAGTCAATACTGTCCGCCTGGCAACCCAGGCTCCTGACGCGTTCGGTCATTGATCGAATCTTGGTACCCCATGGACCACTCTCCTGGCCATGCGAAAAAATCACTGTTGTCATACGAGTATTCCGTCCCCTGTGTCGCACGATTCTTCAATGTGCCGTACCAGCAACCAGTCCCGATCTTGCCCCCAGACAAAAAACTCGCCCAAGCGAATCGTCGGCACGCCCCAGGAGCCGGACGCCATCATCGCATCGCGATTCGCCTCGGTCGGCGCACGCCATTCATCACCAGCCATGGCTTCTTTGACGTCGGGCCAGAACAAACCTGTCTTGCCCGTCACTTTTCGCATGCCATCGTCGGTCACTATATCGATAGCCTGCGCCCAGATTGCGTCGCCTGCGTTGAGTACAAAATCCCGGCCGCGTTTTTCCGATTGCGCGTACTGAAAAACCGCGAGACATCGTTCTGCGCCCGCGCCGACCGGGTCGGCGATCTTGCCGAATGCGATTCCGAGCCGCTCGGCTTCGCGAGCGGCATCCGCTACGATGTATAGCAGTTTCGCCCGTGGTACCTGCATACCGCGCATCACCATAGGAAGCACCGGGCGCAATATCAATTCCAGGCCGAATGCGTCCGCAATTTCGAACGTCCGACTCAATGCAAGGTAAGAGTAGGGGCTGCGAAATGAAAAAAATACTTCGAGCGGCGGCAGCTCTTTTGCCGCGGCGGGTGGCGCAACCGGTAATGTGTACTGCATTGCTTGCTGTACGGCTGCCAGCTTTGGGTCCGCCGCCTCGGCTCTGGCCACGTCCAGTGCATCGAGGCGACTCAGCAGATAATGAAGTCGATCGACACCCCAATACCATTCGCCGCCATAGTGCAGCGCCGCACTATTGTAGTGTCCAAGTCTTTCCTGACGTTTTTGCGAGTCTCCAATTACCGCGGCGGCAACGCCGGCCGACTCGACGCCCCTGCTTCGGCGTGACGCGGCCTCTGCGTCGCCTCGCCAGAAAACGCTCAGCGCCTGAGTCAACTCGTCATCGAAATTGTCCTTGCCCCGACACGCAGCGATGGCATCAAGCATCGGCAGGCGGTGCTCAACCGGAGGCGTCGCCCCTACGTCCAGGAATGGAACGCCCAGCTCGCGCGCCAGTTGTCTGCAATCATCGACTGCGTACTCGGCAAGCATCTCCGGTGCCGGCTGATACCCGCCACCGCGAGCCTCGGAGAGATACAGCCTGAGTTCGATATCGTAATGCGCCGCAAGGCTCGGCAAATAGCAAGCTAACAAATAGGAGTACGGATCATCGAGCTGCAGAAACGCCGAAACCACGTGGGGCCTCTTAAGAACACGGCGGCGAAATTCGCTGGCCCGGCGCGTCATGCTGCGTGTCTTGCCACTCAACAGCGCATTCAGAAACAACGAATGCAATTGGCGCTTGGCGCTCAATTTTCATCCCAGGTGGACGAGGGTTTCCACAATAGCTCATCGAGTCCTGGGTCCCATCGATATTTCTTCATGTCGACCTTGCTATTGACCATAGTAACGCCTTCCTCCATGAGTCGGTCTCGTTGCGTTTTGAAATGCCGACTGTTGGGATCGAACGCACTCTTTCCGGACGACCTGATTATCCGGTGCCATGGCAACCCGAGCTCTTTGGGCGCGTGACGTAGCGCGTAGGCAACCTGTCTCGCGCCGCGCGGTATACCGGCGATTTCCGCGATTTGACCGTAGTTCGCAACACATCCCTTTGGGATGTCCTGGATCGTCTCCCAGATTCGACGCATTCGGGTCTCGCGGTCCATCGTCATCAGCTTAAGCCCAGGCGTGCCTGGATTTCGCGCTTCGCGTCGTGTAGCACGGTATCCCGATCCAGTGACTCCAGAATCTGCTTGACGACCTTTTTCGGGCCGCCTTCTCCCCATGACTTGCCCTTGGCCAGGTATTCCGCCGCCGCGCCACCAACCAGGTAGGTGCTGTAGTAGGCGATTGCTCCCTGCGCGCCCGCCGTCAGTATCGTTGACAGACCAAGGGTGCCGACTTTTAATGCGCTCGAAACGAAATGCAACGCCCAAACGGTGCCCATCAGCGCCGCGGACTCCGCGACGATGACCTTCACTATTGAACCGGCCTCCTTTTGACTCAGCGGCAGATCGTAAACACGCGACAAATGCACGACCATGCCAACGTCAATGAAAGCGGCCGCCAACAGGTCCGCGACGGGAACGGGATTAAACGCGACGGCGATACCTTTGCCGACACAATAGGTGCGAACGAGTTTGTCCCCGAGTTCGCGCCGTGCGTTCAGAATTCGACGTCCGACCTGGTCGGAAAGGTCGGCAGCAAAAAGGCTGGCGTTCAGCGCCGCGAGCGTTTTGCCCTCGGCCTCGAGTACCTCCCACAACTTGAGACGAAGCTCGGCGACGTCGGGTTCTTGCATTCTTTCTGACAGAGTTTCGTTGCCGTCCGCGCCGACCTCCACAATGGTCTGCGGACGCGGTTGCGCCGTCGCGGTAATGACATGAGCAGGATTGACAATATCTTTGGTCTTGGCTCGTACAGACAGCAATAGGGCTTCGCGATCGTCAGCCGTGTACAAATCCGACTTGTTCAGCACAACCAGCACTGGTCGCCCTTGCGCAAGCACCGCCTTCAGTGCGTCCAGTTCGGTGTCCGTAATGTCGCCGTCCAGAACGAACATGACAAGGTCAGAACGGCCGGCCACTTCCCTGGCGAGCGCCTCCCGATCCTCGCCGCCCGCTTCATCGAGGCCGGGCGTATCGATTAGAAACACACCGCCAACCTCTACCTGGTTCCAGGCCTGCATCGATGAATGCCGCGTTTCGCCGTGCAGCGGACTCACCGAAAACGTGTCTTCACCGATTAGAGCGTTCAGGAGGGAAGATTTGCCTGTGCTGACACGCCCGAACGCGGACAGATGCAGATGGCCATGCTCCAGTTTGTTAAGCATCGCCTCAACTGCGTCGTAGTCCTGCGCCAGCGAGTCACGCACACCCTCGGGTAAGCGCGAATCCCGAATGAGTTCCCGCAGGCTTTCGCGCGCGAGGCTCAGATGGTCGGCGCCACCGTCGACCTCAGGCTTAGTCGCCTTTTTCGTCGAGCGCCACTTTGGCAATGCGGCGAACGCCCGCTTCCAAATGCTCACTGATGCCATCCTCGAATTCTTTAACGGCCGTCTCAGGCACGAGCTCTCCATGACGGGACAGCGACAGCACGAGGCTGCGCCCCAGAGCGTCGAAAATCAGACCATAAGCCACCGCGTGCACGGCGCCGCCGGCCACGGTACCGAGTCCCGGAAACGCTTTCAGCCCATTACCGGCAACCGCAAGCGACAGCGGCAGCGCGCGACCGACCCGACTCTGGCTCATTGACAGAAACTCCTCAATGTCGAGATCTCTCGGCGCGGCGCCAAACAGCCTGCAGAGCTCCTGCGTCATTGTAGTACCTATGTAGCCTTGAATAAGAATGTCCGTTCCCGGGCTTATTGCGGCCAACGCGCCAACGACGGCTTTGCGTGTCGCACCGCGAATGATCTGCTCGGAGCGCTGTATTCGGTATTGCGCCTCAGCCTGTGCAAGCCGGGCTGCCGCCAACTGAAACACGGCGCGTTCACGCCGCTGGTCAAGGGGTTCGGCATCGGACGTCAGCAGTCGATTTATGGCCACCACAAGCACGCCGATATCAGCGGGTCGGCTCCGGCGAACCGTTGCCTCGCTGCCATCCTCATGACGTTCAACAACCTCGGCATCGCCGCCGGCTGTGACGGCCACGACATGATCACGTTGCAGCTCGCCGCCAACCTCATCGACGCGCTCGAGCAACTTCTGCATCAAGGTTGCCTGCTCTTCAGTCGTAAAGCGGTCGGCCTTGTTCAGTACAAGCACCAACGGTTTGTCAAAGGTCAACAATGACTCGATTGACCGAATTTCGGGGCGCGTCAGGTCACTATCACACACGAACAATACAACGTGGGCGCGTCTTGCCTCGTCAATAGCAATCTCGGAAAGTTCACCGTCGACACCACCAATACCGGGCACGTCGGTTAGCAGAATCTCGCTGCCCATCTCGTTACGCCAGCGATAGTGACGCACGTCGTCCGTGGAACCGCCGACCACGTCGATCCGGACATTGGCTTCAGGTACCAGCGCTTTAATTAGCGAACTCTTGCCGGTACTTATTTCTCCAAAGAAACACAGGCTGATCGAACCCTCACTTTGGCGGGCTGCGAGTTCCTTGAGTTCCACCTGCGCATCGGCGACATCGACTCCGGCCGTCTCGGCTTCGCGAATCCGTCCTTCGATATCGTCTTTCGTAAGCGGCGCGGAGCCAACCGACCGTGCCGGCGTAATCTTGCGCCTCACCACAAGACGCCAGATTAGCCACAACGCGGCAACCGCCAGCAGCAACATGAAGCTCACGTAGGCATACAGCAACGCCGGCGGCCCTGCTTTCAGGCGATCCCAAACGTTGAGCGCCGATTCGGAAATAAACAACAGCGCGCCTGTCGCGATAACGAAAACAAGAGCGACCGCAGTAGCTATTGCAATACGAATGAAGCGGTCGAGTTTCATCGTTGACCTGTTTCTCTCAGAGCTGAGCGTCGACCCATCGATCGATCTTCGCTTCCAATATCGAAAGTGGCATGGCGCCATCCTTCAATACTTGTGTATGGAATTCCTTGACACCGAACTTTTCCCCGAGCCGTGCTTCGGCGTCGTTGCGTATCTCACGGATTCTCAGCTGCCCGACTTTGTAGGCCAGCGCCTGGCCTGGTATGGCCATGAAGCGCTCCGCCTCGGCGACCGCACGCACCTCGGCAACCGCCGAGTTGGCGTACATGTAGTCCAGTACCTGTTGCCGAGTCCAGCCCTTCGCATGGATACCAGTATCGACGACCAAACGAATGGCCCGCCAGAGTTCAGCGTTTAGCCCGCCGAAGTACTGGTACGGATCCGTAAAGACGCCGAGTTCTTTGCCCAGCGACTCCGCATACAATCCCCAGCCTTCAGAGAAAGCCGTAAATCCACCGTATCGCCGAAACCCCGGCAGATCCTCGTTTTCGTGCTGGATCATGATCTGGAAATGGTGCCCCGGTATCGCTTCGTGCAGAAACAAAGACTCCATGGCCCACTTGCCGCGCGACTTGATGTCGTAGGCGTTAGCATAGAAAACGCCGGGACGTGAGCCGTCCGCGGTACCCGACATGTAGGAGCCTTTGGACGAAGTCTGCTCACGAAACGGCTCGACCCGCCGAACTTCGAACGCCGTTTCAGGGAAAATTTCAAACAGGTCTCTTGACAACTCACTGATGTGCTCCGACATGTCTCGGTAGCCCTGGATCAAATCTTCTGCCTCATCGAAAAAGAACTGGTCGTCTGTATTGACGAAATCGAAGAAATCCTTGAGTCCACCGTCGAAGCCAACCTCTTCCATGACCCCATGCATTTCCGAGTGAATTCGCGCAACTTCGTCCAGGCCGACCTGGTGAATCTCGTCCGGCGTCATGTCGGTCGTGGTACGCACGCGCACCAGGTAGGCATACCAGGCCTCACCATTCGGTAATGCGGAAAGACCCACCGACTCGCGGGCCGCGCTTAGATAATCGTCACCGATAAAGTTGTTCAGCCTTTCGTAGGCCGGGATTATGGTGTTGCTGATTTTGTCTGCGTACACAGCCGTCAAGCGGTCGCGATCCTCGTTGCTGAAATCGCCAGGCATATCGCGTATCGGCATGTAAAAACTGCTTGCGGTCGGATCGTCGACAAGCTGCGATTCCAGCTGCGGCACCAATTTCACCATCAGGATGCGCGGCTGGACGATGCCCTCGCGCATACCTTCCTGCATATTGCTGATTACCTGATCGATATTGATTGCGAACTGGTCCGCGCGACTCAGGAAGTCATCGTAGTCCTTGACGGACTTGAAAGGATGCGCACTGGCGCCGCTGCCAAGTTGCACGAAGGAACTCGTAAGTGAATAAAACTGGGTGACCGGCTGCAGGTGGAACGGGAACTGGTCGCCTTCCAGCGATTGTTCCCTGTTGATTCGAAACAGGTCGTAGCTGAGCTGGTCCTGGAAGTCGAGCTGTTCGCGATCGATCTCCAGCAAGCGTTGCAGGTACTCCTCATCCATCGCCGTCGATGCGGCACGGTATTCCGGACTGTTGGTATTCGCCAGACGATCATTGTATCGATAGTCGCCGATGAACGTCGCTGTGAGCGGATTTAGTTCGAGATTGCGCTCGAAGTGCTCCGCGAACAAAGCACTTAGAGTAGCCGATGGGGTGGTTTCGGTGCTTTCAGGCGCAGCCTGATCCTGTGTGCCGCCGCACGCGGCAACAAGCAGGACCGCAGCCAGGGAGGCTGAGGTGAGTAATTTCATGACGGGAATTCCTGATTTCGAATCAGGCGATCATAAACCCTAGGTCGCGCTGGGCAAAATTGCCGAGATTCGGTGCCACGATGTCCAGCTCACCGTCGGCAATGCCGAACCACTTCGCGAGCGTGGCCGCATACTGATCGGCCGATGTTGACGGAATCATGCGCCCGCCCCCAACGTCTTCGGGACCGTTGATGGCCAGCAGCGGGAAGTTCCCATACAACTCCCGACCATTGACCGCACCGCCGACAACGAGCTGGTTACCACCCCACGCATGGTCCGTGCCATCGCCGTTAGACGTTAGTGTTCGGCCGAAATCGGACTGGGTAAATGTCGTAACACTGCTGGCTTCACCGAGCTCAACGGTCGCGGCCTGGAAGGCGCTGATTGCATCGCTAATGCCACCCAGCAGGCCCGGTTGGTCCTGATTCTGGCTGTCGTGAGAATCGAAGCCACCGGCGGCGACGAAGAAGATCTGTCGTTTCATCTGCAGTTGTTCGCGAACGGCTATCAGTCGCGCCACCGTTCTGAGCTGCGTGCCCAACTGAGACTGCGGGAACACCGCGGTGATCGGCGGTGCGGAATTAATTGCGCCCGTCACGGTATCGGCCGCGTCAATCGCGCGCCGCTGCACGTCGGCGAAACCACGCTCGTACACGGTGCCATGTTGTGCATCCACAACTCGGCGGAATGCTGCACGTTGTTGGAACAGTATGTTGTTCGGGTCAGTCGAAAAGCCTTCAAACTGAAGTGGTCCGCCGGGCCCCATCACATAAGCGACGGTATCATCGGCAGACTGGAACAGGTTCGCACCAAACAACGACGCATTGGTAGCCATTTGCTGTTCGGTCACGCCGCTGCGTATGAGATCGGCCATGCGCCCGGCCCAGCCCGTCTTACTCGACACATTGCCGCGCAAAGACGTCCATTGATCCTGCTGATCGTTATGCGAAAACAGTTGCGGTGGCAGCGTGACCGAACCATTGAAGTACTGATCTTTCGTCGTCGGTTCGACGAGCGGGCCGACATTGGTAACGAAAGCCGCGTCACCGGAATTAAACAGCCCCTGAATGCCACCCAAGGTCGGGTGCAGGCCGAAATCGGGCGTGCCAGCAGACGCCGGTGTTATCGGAAGCAAGTCATTCTGCTGTATCGCAAGATTCTGTCGAGATGTCGCGTACGCGTTGTATTCGGCGCTCGTATTCGGCACCAGCATATTGAAGGAATCGTTGCCGCCAAACATGAACACGCAAACAAGGGCGCGATAGTCGTCGAACGGCCCGGCGCTGCCGACCATCTGCGAATAGGACAGACCCGGCGTCGCAGCCAATACAGCGGCTGCCCCACTGGTTCTGAGAAAATCGCGTCGATTCAAAGTTTTCATTAGCTTTCTCCCCAGCTAGCGCTGGTACGCGTATTCCGGCGATGTCACAACGAAGTAGATAGTCTCGGCGGCGCGCACTGCAGTATCCGTCTCGGGAATGCGTTCAAGCATGCCAGTTATTTCCTGCCGTAACGTGGAGGACATTTCGCCGGCCAGCAGTTTGTTGGCGACCATGTCGATCAGCGCATCGATATTGCCCGCAATAGCCATTTCTTCTTCGAAGTTGATGTAGACGTCATCTTCTTCAAGCGTGTCGTTGGTCTGGTTCAACGCGAATACCTGGTAGAACATGTAATTGGTGAACAACGTATTCTGATACTCGGTTGCGATTTCCAGTTCCGGCGCAACGAGGCTGCTGTCGCGAATCTCGCCAGGTGGCGCGAAAAATGGGCTGAAAAAGTTAAACACGGATGGCGACTGCAACGGACCCTGGCCGAACAGAATATAAGACGCATTGAGCGGAAAACGGCCGCTGCTTGATGTCGCGTTGTACGCCTTCCAGAGTTGCGTAAGACGTAACAGCGGTTCCTTCAGCTTGCCGTCGATCTCCATCGGCATCGATGAGTGCGCTTCCGGATCCAGCAAGATAGTTTTCACAACCGCGCCAAGATCGCCGCGCACGCCCGCGCCGTTGTTATTAAATACCTCTGCTACGCGTCGCACGTAACCGGGCGACGGGTTGCTAGTGACCAGGCGTTGTATGAGTCGAATGGCGATAAACGGCCCAACGTTTGGGTGATTGAAAATATTGTCAAGAGCGTCGCGAAGATCCTGCTCGCCGCTCTGTCCCGCCGCAAGCTCGACGCCGCCCAGCAGCTTCTTGCTTCCGGTATCGTGGAAGCCCGGATAAAGCTGCATCGGGAGGACCTGGTTGGATTGGTTCGGACGTGCCTGCCGGAAGCTCGGCGCACCAGCAAACGTCCAGCCCGTGTAAACATGCGCGAATCCTTCAATGATTTCCTGATCGTAGGTAGGGATTGCTTGGCCCTGCGCATCGAGTTTCTGCGAGCCGTCTAAGTTGAGCTCGACCAACCCGATCGAAAACAACTGCATGATTTCGCGCGCGTAGTTCTCGTCAGGCCGAATATTAAGAACGGGGTCGGGTTTCTCATTACCGAGCATGCTCAGGTAAACACCCATAGCAGGATGCAACGTGACCTCTTCAAGCAGGTCGCGATAATTGCCGAACGCGTTTTCCGCGAGCACGTCGTAGTAGTCTGCTACTGCAAAAGGTAGATTGCCGAGCGCGCCCAATTGCGACACCACCATAATCTCGGACAACGCAAACGCGACACGCTGGCGCAGCTGGTCCTCACCGTGCAGGGAATTGCGATACCAGATATCGACACGATCGGCGTGCAACTGAAATTGAAACTGCGGAGGTGGCAACGCTTGCAGGTGCGGCAGCTGCAAAGAGGGCGGTTCCTGCAACTGGCGGTCGATCCATTCATCCTGGCGCAGCGCAATAACGCTTTGCGCTTCCGCCTCCGTCGCGCCGAACGATCCCTGGTTAAGAAACTGGAAAGCCTCTGTCTTGGTCACGGGCGCAGGAGGTGGTGGCGGCGGTGGCGGTGTTGGCCCGCCCCCTCCGCCGCCGCAGCCGGCAAGACCCAGCATCAACGATGCGGTAAGCGATATGAGTCGATTCATGTGCATAGTCTTACCCCGGCTGTTCGCGGGCTCGAGGAACCGGGTTCCATTATTCGCGAAAAATTGTATAGAAACCGTTAGTTATTGTGGGTAAACCGTCTCCAGGTAGCGTATTTGCTCGGCCGTTAACAGATTCTTCAAACGCACGAGCATGGCCATCTGCTTCTTTTTGACCTGGTTCTCTGCCAGCAGTGCCGTGCTCGCGTGCAGGAGGACGCGATCTTCGTCGATTGGTTTCTTATCGAGTTCCTGCATTAGCGCCTGATAGGCCTCGCGCATGTCCCACTCGTGCTCGGCGACCCCGGCCTGTACTTCAACGACGGCGGCCCGAATATCTGTGAACTGCGACTTGCTCAACTCAAGCTCCGCTTGGTGTTCGAGAATGACGTTGGGCGGAAATAGCTTGCCCTTGAATACGTCTTTTTGCGGCTCCGCGGCGTTCGCGAGGCCGACTCCCAGACTGGCCACGACCAGCAAAAACAAAAGCCCATTTTTCATAACAACGCTCCTCCATAGGTTTCGGTTGACTCAATGAGCACCGGAACGTCCTGATATACGTCAAATTGACGTTTGGGCAGCAGGCTATCGCTGGGCGCGGTCCAACGGGTCGTCCCAAGTAAGTCATCTTCGTCGATGTAAGGCAGCGCATTGTCGTTCACCGGCAGCAAACCGACGGCCAGCGCTGCGACCGCGGCGGCAACCAGGACGGTCGCAAAAACGCCACGACGTTTGCGCGCAGCGCCAACGCGGCGTTCCGCAGCGGCCCAGGTGCTATCAAAACTCGGGACCTGATCGCCCCCCATTTTTGACTGCGCTTCGCGTAGCGCTGTTCGTAAAGTTGCATCCGGGTCAGACATCAAATCTCGCTCCGTTTTCTGTCAGCTTCGTCTTCAGTGTTTTCTTCGCGCGATCGTAATGGACCCTGCCGGTCCCGGTGCTTACGCGCATAACGGTAGCCGCCTCGGCAATGGTCATATCCCGACAAAAGACCAGCTCGATGATGTCGCGCTGTCGTTGTGGCAACTCCTGCACAGCTCGCCACAAACTGTCGTTTTCTTGTGGCTCCTCCGGCTGCACCGTCTCGTCGAATGTGTTCGCCGCAACTGCCTGAACCAGGCGCAGTTGCGATGCCATTCGCCGGTATCGACTGCGGGCGAGATTTTGCACGACAGCAAACACGAACGTCTTAAGTGACGATTGCCTATCGAAGCGAGCCTTGCCGCTTAGCAATTCGACGTATGCTTGTTGCATCAAATCCTCCGCCACCGTCGGGTTGTAGTCGCAACGGGAGAGCGCCCAGCCGAATACCTGGCCGTGGATGGCTTCCAATGCCGATCGAGATACATGTGGGTTTTTGTCCAGAACATCACCGTCTCTCATACCCCCTCCCAATTGATTGGTGGCATCAGACCGATGCTTGTATGACACGCACTGGATGCAGCGCAAGCTGGATTATGTAACTACGCCGCGGCCGCCTCAGGCACAGTCTTGAATGGTAGGCGCAAAAGCGGTACTCCCCACGCGACAACCGGCCGCCGTAAGGTGCAGGGTCAGCGAAATTGGCTCAATGCTGCCCGTCGGGTGAAACACCAGCAAGATTGTGACGCCGTGTTGTTCGGTGTCGGCACGGTGGCTGACGCCAGCATCGCACTCGACGACGAATCGCTGGTCCGCGAATGCGCCAAGGTCATCGAGGCAGTAAAAATAGGTCAGCACCTGCGCGCGAATGCGTTTCGCGAGCGTCGCGTCGTCTGGCTCGAAAACCGCCCATCGCGTCGCTGCTGCGATCGCGTTGACTATTTGCAGGCAAAACCTGCGAACTGGCAGGCTCGCGAATTCGCGGTGCACCTCTGAGCCGCGACCCAGAGTCACCGAGCCTTTTATTCGAGACCGGCCGTCCCGTCCCCTGGTAATGATATTTAACCCGGCACGATTCAACAGGTGGCAATCTTCGTCCGTAAACTCGCCCGCCGGTAGTAGCTTGCGATGCAGTGCGATCGCGCGCTGATTCAGGTCTTGCCATGGGCCGTAGGTACGGTCCTGTTTGCACAGTAGTCCTGCGATTGCACCAGCTGCCGGCCTCGAAAGTTCGTCGGTGCGGTTGCGTTTCATCACACGCGGAAAGTAGCCGAGCATATTCGGACTCGCGTAGCCCAGCTCGCTGATGCCACGCGCGGCGTCTTCAGCTGTCACCCATGTTGCGGCCGGATCGACGATCAACATCGCACCGCGCTGACGACAATAGAGTTCCGCTGCCAGAATTGCCGCGGGTCCGGTGTCGATGCCCTTGCCGGGTGGCGGCAAATACAGCACATCAAACCTTTCGACGTCCTCCAGCGCAAATAAGCCAGTGTGCGCCTTGCGTGAGCCAATCAGGTCGTAATTCGTCAACTCCGTACCGTCCGTACCTGACTGCGCATGGCCGACGTACGACGATTCAAACCGCCTGCCCTTTTTTAACGTCGGTTCCGGGCGATGCGTCGGATAGGGATGCTCCAAATGTGCCAATGCCGATGTCAGCAAAGCATCACCGATAAAATCGTCCGTGTTTTCTTTATAAGATAGTTTGCGAAACAGCTCCTGATCCAGAATCAGTCCGGTGGCTGGATTTATGCGCTGCAACGTCAGGTTGAATAGATCGTCACGTTCGTCGCTGATGCGGTCATAGTCAACGGCAGCACGAATGTACTCCGTCGATCCGGGCTGCGCGGCACGCAACACGACGGCGGTTCCGCTTGCAGGTAAACAGATCATCGCGCCTCTCGCGTTGTTTGCGACCCTCACGATATAAAGTTGTTGACCGCCGTGTTCAAAGAACTGTCTCACGGCCGACCCGAGGCTTGAGCGCGCCCAGATACCGCCGAAGCGACCCTGAAATTCGCCGAAGTTCTTGACGAGTACGGGTGTATTTAGCGGACCACGAAGCGCACGGCCTACGAAAGCAGCCGTGGTTTCTGTCGACACGTCGATAGGTTGATCCATCGCCGCGATTTCTGTGACCGTAATGCCATGGTCAACTACTTCTGACAAACCTGTCTCCGTTCCTGGTCAGAATAAGCGTGCCCGCATTCTAAATCATTCGCGCTACACAGTGCACTTCGATAATCTCCGGGCATGACCGATTCGCTTGCCGCCCGATACCCTCTGCTGGCCGACCGGCTGCAAAAGCAGGCGTTCGCCGATTTGCCGACGCCGGTATCTACTGTTCGGTTTGACACAAGCAAAGGCGCGCGCTCGGTACTGATTAAGCATGACGACGTCAGTAACCCGCACTACGGCGGCAACAAGATTCGCAAGCTCGAGTACATTTTTCATCGGGCAGATGAACACGGTGCGCGACGAATCGCGACGTTTGGCGCTGTCGGCTCGAATCACGCACTTGCCACCGCGATCTTCGCGACGGCATCAGGATTCGAGTGCACCTGCTTTCTCGCGCACCAGAAACGCACGCCCAATATTCCGAAAACGCTAAACATGCACCGACGTATCGGCACTGAAATCGTTCGCATAGGTCACGGCATCGACCGTCTCGCGACACTTCGACGTTATTTGCACGGCCGCCGATCCTGGGTTGTCCCGCTGGGTGGTTCCAGCTGGCTGGGTACCGTCGGATTTGTAAACGCCGGTTTGGAACTCGCAAACCAGGTCGCCGCTGGCGACATTCCGGTCCCTGATCGGATCTACATCGCGAACGGCACGATGGGCAGTTCCGCCGGGCTTGCGCTGGGACTTGCGCTGGCCGAATTGCCGACGGAATTGCATGCCGTTCGCGTTGTCGACAGCAGCTTTGCTAACCCGCGCTCTTTCGCTCGCCTCATGCGAAAGACGACCCTCATGATGAACCGTCTCGATCCGTCGATACCGGATGACCTCTCCGACCGTACGCGACTCTGTTGGCGGAATGATTTCTTCGCTGAAGGCTATGCGGTATCCGACCCGAATACCGATGCGGCAGTGGCCCGGGCCAGAGATGATCTTGGACTCTCTCTGGAAACCACGTACACAGGCAAGGCGATGACTGCGTTGTTGCACGATCTCGAGTCGCAAGAATATTCGGGTGAGAACTGCCTTTTCTGGAATACGTGCAACTCGCGTCCACTACCGGTTACAGGCGAGAGACCCGCGTCGGCCGATAATATTCCCGACGATTTTATGAGCTACTTCGACTGAGGTGAATCGCCTGCCGGTGGATCGTCCTTGGCGGCGTCTGTGCGGCGCTCCAGTTCATCCTGCGCCTCACGTAACTCCCGCCGCTTGCGCGAAATCTCTTCGAGCATCAGGTCCAGCCATTCGCTCACAAGGATTCCGTTTCATCGCCGACGTCATCCATCATTTCACGAATCTCAGTGAGCGTCGGCGCGTTAGGATCCATCTCAACCGTGTTTTCCACGACGCGCGCTCGTACCATAAATTCGTTCGCATCATACGTTACAACGCTAAGCGGTATGCCCGACGCTGATTTGGCGAGCGATCTCACGTGATCCTGCAAGTGATTATTAAGAGGACGCGCGGCGGCATCGACCTGTTTATCCAGCAATGCCTGCAAACGCTGCTCCGCTGACACCGCATCGTCCTTGAGTGGCTCGTGTGCCTCAAAATACAGGATGCCATCCTGCCAGCCCATCTGGTACGGCTCGTTGACAATCATCACGGACTCACCGATCCCGACTAACGTATAAAGAAGCTCGATGTTCTCCGGATACAAGCGAACACAGCCGTGACTCACACGCATGCCGACGCCGTAGGGCTGGTTCGTTCCATGTATCAGGTAACCCGGCATATCGAGTTTCAGAACCCGCGTGCCGAGCGGGTTATCTGGACCTGGCGGGACGACGGCCGGTAAAGGATCGCCCAGCTCCACATGCTCTTGCCGCACTGAGGCCGGCACCCACCAGCTGGGGTCTTTTGCTTTGGAGACGACCGTCGTTGCTCCCAACGGTGTTTCCCAACCAACGCGACCTATGCCGATTGGGTACGTCAATACCTGCTGCTGCTCACCGTCCGCGGCCTCCGGATAATAGAAAAGGCGCTTTGTCGCAATATTCAGAATGACGCCTTTCCTGGGCGTGCTCGGCAAAACAAATTGTGTCGGCAATACAATCGGCGTGTTTTTGCCGGGTAACCAAGGATCGATGCCTGGATTCGCGGTCACGATTTCGTCGTAGCCCAGGCCGTATTCGCGCGCCAGGTCCGACAACGTATCTTCGCTGCGTGTAAAGACGACCTGGGGCACACCGACGACGGATTGGTCGGCATGTGTCAGCACAAAACTGTTGGGCGCGATCGGCATCTCGATTGGGCGTTGCTCGAGCGCGATCGAGCCCTGGTCCTTCCTTATGCTGGCAAGGAAATCGTCCAGCGTCGCACAACCAGCAACCACCAGCAGTGGCAACAAGACAACGAGACGTTTCAACTCAATGCCCCCAGCTATTTCTTACAGTCAGGAACCCGACCTTCTTCGATGGCTTCATTGTACATCGGCAGCGTTTTTTGCCATTCCGAGACCAGGTTTTCAATTCGCGTTTCGCTGGCCGGGTGAGTGGAAAGAAACTCCGGCGGCTTTTTGTCGGAGGCTGAATCCATGCGCTGCCACAATGGTACGGATTCGCGCGGATCGAATCCGGCCTTGGCCATGTACTCGAGACCAATGATATCCGCTTCACTTTCCTGGCTGCGCGTGTGTGGCAGGGAAATGCCCATCTGCGCGCCGGCACCGAGCGCCTGTTGCGCTGTATACGTCGCACCTCTGTGCCCGCCGCCCAGAATAATCGCCGCGACATTGATGCCCACGCCGGTTAGCGATGCCCTGGAGGCCCGTTCGTTGGAATGTCGTGCTGTTACGTGAGCGATTTCGTGGCCGATCACCGCGGCGAGCTGATGTTGATTCTCGGTGATCTCGAGAATGCCGGTAAAGACACCGATCTTACCGCCGGGCATCGCAAACGCATTGACCGATTCACTATCGAACACAGCCAGCGCCCATTCGATATCGCTAAGCGGCGGCTCCAGCACCCGCACCACGGCTTCGGCGACGCACGCGACGAAATCGATCTTCGCGCGGTCGGTTGATAGCGGCATACCGGCGCGCATCTGGTTGAACGCGCGCGCACTCTGCGCTTCCAGCTCCGCGTCCGACTTCCATATCATCTGGCTCCGCCCTGTGGGGGACGTCGAACAAGACGCGACAATCAGTGTCGAAAAAATCAAAGGGATCAGTAACTTGAGTCTGTCCATGCCGTTGCAAGCTCCTCGAATTATCGCTGGATTATAACGCCTCAGGGAGACCAAAACCCGCATAGTGCTTCGACCCGAACGCACTTGCTCAGTTCCTTCTGCGCTAGCGCGGCAGCCGCGATTCAAACCGTCGGCGCCAGCCGCTTGCGTCCGCTTTTTCGAGCACACCGTCGATGTTAGCCATCAGGCGTTTCTGCAACGGCTGCTTGATCTTGTAAGACACCTGGTACAAGTCACGGTTGGGCGCCAAATCGGCCAGTAACTCGTCGCTGGTTTTTATTTCGTCGGCAAGGCCCAGTTTGAGTGCGCTCGTCCCATACCAGTGCTCGCCCGTGGCAACTTTGTCGAGGTCCAGCCCGGGCCGGTACCTGGCGACGGCGTCCTTGAACAGCGTATGTACGTCTTCGAGTTCTTCCTTAAGCTTGGCGCGGTCCTCGTCCGTGTTCTTGCCAAACATCGTCACCGTTCTCTTGTGCTTGCCCGCCGTGATCTGCTCCCACTCCACGCCATGACCGTCGAGCATGCGATTGAAGTTTGGCAGCTGTGCGAGTACGCCGATCGAACCGAGAATCGCAAAAGGCGCGGCATACACTTTCGATGCAACACAAGCCATCAGATAGCCGCCACTCGCCGCAACCTTGTCAACGCAGACGGTCAACGGAATTTCATGATCACGAATTCTCGCGAGCTGTGATGCTGCGAGGCCATGTTCGTGGACGACGCCGCCGTGATTCTCCAGCCGCACAATTACATCGTCGTCGTCGGCCGCAACGTCGAGAATCGCACTGACCTCCTCGCGCAGCGACGGCACAGCACTGGCTTTCAAATCGCCTTTGAAGTCGATTACGAAACTTCGCGGTCTCGTAGAGGTTTGCTTGCTCTCGGCTTTCGCCTCTTTCTTTCTCGCTTTGGATTGTTTCTTGCGCTCGTTTTTGCTCGAGACAGCGGCCCGCAGCGCGTCAGCCAGCGTCGTGTACTTTTTGTTGAGATTATCGACCTCAAGACCGTCGTGGCTGGATTTGCGCCCCGCGGCTGCCGCGGTGACGATTACGACGACGATAGCGGCCACGATCGTGATGACTTTCAAGAGAAATAACCCGTACTCGGCGAAGAACTGGCCCATAATTATCCTGACTGCGTGGCGGCTAAGGTATCGCTAAACTGCGATACCGACGTTGTTCTTTTGCAGCACCTGTTCGGCGCGATAACTTGAGCGCACCATCGGTCCCGCAACGACCTCGACGAATCCCATGTCGAGACCTTCGCTGCGGTAGGCGTCGAATTCAGCGGGCGATACGTAACGTTCGACTGGCACGTGATTCGGCGTGGGTCGCAAGTACTGGCCCAGCGTCAGGATGTCGACGTCGGCATCACGCAGTTGATGCATCGTCTGCAGGATTTCATTATCACGCTCGCCCAAGCCAAGCATCAGGCTGGTTTTCGTCAATATCTGCTGTCGATGGGCCTTCGCGTGTCGCAAGACGTCGATGGTCTGCTCGTAGCCCGCACGCGGGTCCCGCACCGGATGCGTTAGTCGGCGCACCGTCTCTACGTTTTGCGCGAACACCTCCAGGCCTGAGTCGACGACGAGCTCCACGTGTTCTTTGACGCCATTGAAGTCGGGTGTGAGTGCCTCAACCGCCGTATCAGGGTTGAGCTTTTTTATCTCGCGAACGCATTGTGCGTAGTGCGAGGCGCCGCCATCGTCGAGATCATCGCGATCGACGGATGTAATGACGACATACTTGAGTCCCATCAGTTTTACGGCGCGCGCCGAATTAAGCGGTTCTTCGGAATCCAGCCACCCCTTCGGGTTGCCGGTATCGACGGCACAAAAGCGACACGCTCTCGTGCAAACGGAACCAAGAACCATGATTGTCGCGGTACCTGCATTCCAGCACTCGCCGACGTTAGGACACATCGATTCTTCGCAGACAGTACTCAAGCGGTGTTCATGGACTATTTTTCGCGTGCTCGAATAGCCCGATCCCGACGGCATTTTGGCGCGCAGCCAGTGCGGCTTGTCGCCGCGAACCAGTGGCTCATTATCACTGCGTTGTTTGACGCCGTTTTTTATGGCCCCGAAGCCGGCATCCGTTTCGTACTTTTGGCCGCTTTTAATGATCGGTATGCCGTGGAATTGCTTGTCTTTGTTGCTCATGCGTTCAATGCATTGCGGGTCGAGTTCCGAGACATACATTGTCGCACAAAACGCACAAAAAAAGATCCCGGCCGAAGCCGGGAAAGTCAGGGGGAAATCAGTAACGCCAGAAGTGTTAGTGCAGTCTGGACCAGCTAACCAGTTTTACAGCGCTTTGCTGCAGGTCAAAGTTGCGGGCCAGAATAGCTTCGATGTCGCGTTCGTCCGAATCGTGTTCCATCGGTTGATTCAACTCAACGACACCGCAAAATTCGTTACCGTCGCGGTACTGCGCGTCGGTGAGAATGAACTGTGTGTAGTACTTTGCAGACATGGGTAAAGACTACCCACGCGAGCAACTGGTATCTGTGAGCCACATCGCAATTTGCCGCCAAGACAAGTCCAATCTGCCAAAAATAGACCTGATTCACATGTCCAAACGGCAGTCCGGAATGGGCCATTTTGCGCCTGTTTGGCGGGATCAATTGCGAAAATGGGGTGTCAAACCGAGTATAAGCACCCGATTTTTGGCGTTTTTTGTCCCAGAAGGCGTAAAATTCGCGAAGTTCGGGGACATGGTGCACAGATTTGCTGTCACACCATATGTAATATCACGCTGCATCTGCCACCGCTTGGGCGGATCCGGATATCGAGAAATTTTGAGGATTAAGTACATGGTCGGGAATGCCGGTTACGTAAAACCCTTCGCTTTGGGCTTGCTGCTTATGTCGGCCGCCATTAGCTACGCGCAAGACGAGCTCCGCAATACGTTTTTCAAGGAAGCCGATGCAGCCAAGGCGGCCGCGGATGCGGTCAACGCCGAGTTGCTCGCGCCGAGAAATTACGAACGGGGCGTCAAAGAATATAACGATGCCGATCTCGCCTTGGAACGCGGACGTAACATCGAAATCGTGCGGTCGAACGCTGCAGAGGCAGCGACCTACTTCAACACGGCCGCCAATAAAGCCCGCCTTGCGAACACCGCACTGGCCCAGGTAATGAAGAGCCGCCAGGACGCGGCTAACGCGAAAGCACCGGAATTGTCTGCCGACATCTGGCAGGAGGCACAGCGCAAGTTTGCCGACGCCATCCGGCTGTTGGAACGCGGCGATCTCAAGAACTCCAAGCGTCGAGACATTGAAGCGACCAGCCTCTACCGCGACGCCGAACTGGTGGCGATCAAAGCGCGGTATCTCAGCGAAACGCGTCGCCTGCTGGCGGATGCTGATCGTGCGCGCGTCGGCCGCTATGCGCCGATTACACTGGGCAAGGCCAAACAACTGCTCGCCGATGCCGAACGCGAGCTGAGCGAAAACCGTTATGACACCGACTTGCCGCGAAGCCTTGCACAGCAGGCCAACTATGAGGCCAAGCATGCCATCTACCTTTCCGAGGTTGTGCGCAAGGTCCGTGACAAGAAACTAACTGCGGAACAGCTCGTCCTGCGGTGGGAACAGCCGATGCAACAAATTGCCGGCGTGGCCGATGCTGTTCCAAACATGGAAGCCGGTCCCGACGCACTCACAAAGGACCTCGTCGCGTTTTTCGAAGCGCAACGTAATCAACTGCAAAGCCTCGAGCAGGAAAAGAGCGAAAACGAAACACGGATCGCTGACATGGAAGAGGAGCTGCGTGCACTTGACGAGCGTCTCGGCGGCGCGACCGCTGAACGCGCGGCGCTGATTCAGCGCCTCGAGGCACAGGCCCGCGTTAAGCAGCAGTTCGTGCAGGTCGAAAAGATGTTCAGCGCGGACGAGGCTCGCGTTTTTCGCGAGGGCAACAGCGTCATCATGCGACTGGTCGGCCTGAATTTCGACAGCGGTGCGTCACAACTTAAGTCCATGAACTTCGATTTGCTCGCAAAAGTGGAAAAAGCCATCGACGTTTTCCCTCGCAGCGAACTAACGATCGAAGGTCACACCGACTCGCACGGTGGCGATGATTTGAACCAGACACTGTCGCAAGCGCGAGCTGAGTCCGTGCAGCAGTACATGATTAATGCGATGCGCATACCGACATACCGATTGATCGCGACCGGTTACGGTGAGACTCGGCCTGTCGCCAGCAACGAAACCGCGGCTGGCCGTGCCCGCAATCGCCGTATCGATATCGTGATCAAACCCAATATCGACGCCGGCTAGCCTCCTGACATCGACGCATCATGATCGCGCCACCAGGCAGCGATGATTTGCGCGGTTGAGTCGTTTGCCAGGTAGCCATACTCAGCGTGCACGTTGAGAACGCCGTCGAGTCGAAAATAGTTGTGCACTTCAGCGTCAGTGAAGCTCTCGACAAGCCCGAGTTTCAATATTTCCTTGAAGTCGTTCGCGAGCCACGGGTCAATTGCGGTCATGTCTCCGACCGCTGACAGGTTCTTCCAGTGCCGGATGTTGTGCGGGTAGCGAGCGGCGCCGTGGCTCGAATTGCCCCGAATTCTCTTTTGCAGATAACGCTGACCCAGCGGGCTGCCCATGGTCAATAACAGATCAATGCTGACGTCATCGTGATCGTCGTGAGACATCTCCCACACTGCGTCGTACGAGATTACGGAGCCCATACTGTGGGCGACCAACAGAATCGGATGCCGACCTTTCGTGGCTGCCCGCAGGGAAACCTTGAGCATGCGCCGCGTATGCTCGGCGATGTCGTTGTCATTGCCGACGTAGCGACGAAGATCACGCAAATGCAGTTCCGTTCGCTCATCCGCGAAATGCTGGATCAAGAAAGGCAGGCGGTCTCCCAGCCTGTATATCCAGCGCAACAAACGGCGCTGCCACGAACCGGCCTCGGCAATATCCTGCTTGCTTGCAGCGGCTTGACTGATAACAGCATCGATCGCGTCTTTGTCGATGGCGAAATCCCGGTGCTCGCGATAAAAATCGTAGGTCCACGACACGATATCGAAACCGCCTACCGTCGATGCGATGGCGTCGGCCACCGAAACGTCGACTCGCTCAAGGCTCGCTAACAAGCAGCGGAGTAACGCGTCTTTGTGCAGATCCGGCTCTGGCTTGGGAAGCAGGCCGGGTACATAGATGATGACTGGGTGGGCGTGATCGGCCACTGTCATTTCTGATCCAGCATCGCACCAAGCTCACCGATATGTCGAACCTCACCGTCCGGCGCAGCGTACTCATCAGGCCATTCGTCACCGTTGCGATTCACCCAGACGGCTCGCAGGCCGGCATCACGCGCACCGTCCACGTCGTACAAAGGGTGATCACCAACGTGCAGCGTCTGTGCGGCACTCGAGCCGCCGACCTCAACGGCTTTATCGAAAATCTGTCGCGCTGGCTTGGCGGCGCCCGCCATTGCCGCCGAGACGACGCCGTCAAACAGGTCGCGGATGCCGATTCTCCCCAGATCGGCATTGCCGTTGGTGACGGCGACCAAAACAAAACGCTCGCGCAGAGACACAAGTGCCGGTCGCGCTTCCGGAAACAAGGTGACGTCGTTGCGAACTTCTTCAAATACCTCGAACGCGTCGTCGACGTAGTCGTCACCATATCCGGCGGCCACACCAATCCGTGTCAGAATCTTGCGACGGACGAACGTCAGGTCGTGCGTATGTTCTTTGAACTCTTCAAGCACTTCGGCACGCAACACCTGCAGGTCGACCGGCCCGAACATCTCGGTAATGCGCGGATAGTGATCACCTATCCAGGCATACAGACGCTCCTCGGCACGCTTGATAACCGGGTGAATCGCCCAGAGCGTATCGTCCAAATCCAGAGTTATGGTGCGAATGTCGTTCAAGTATTGCCCACAGCGCATTGATCGACGACCATTGTGAAGTCAAGACCAACGCGGAGCAAGAAAATGAAATACCTGCACACCATGGTGCGCGTCACCGACGTCGAGAAGTCGCTGGAGTTTTACTGCCAGCAGTTAGGCCTCGTGGAACTCAAACGTTACGACAGTGAGCAGGGGCGATTTACCTTGATCTTCCTTGCGGCACCCGGCGACGAAGAGGCGCAGGTCGAACTAACCCACAATTGGGATCCTGAGGACTACGATGAGGGCCGAAATTTTGGCCACCTCGCCTACGAGGTCGATGACATTTATGCGCTCTGCCAGAAGCTCATGGACGCGGGCGCAACCATCAACAGACCGCCGCGCGATGGCCATATGGCATTCGTCCGCTCGCCGGACGATATTTCGGTTGAGCTGCTGCAAAAAGGTGAAGCGCTGCCAGCCAGGGAACCATGGACTTCCATGCCCAGTGTCGGGCATTGGTAAGGAGCTGTTCGACAGTTCGTTTCGCCTGTCTGCAATGAGACCTTTACGACTGGCGTGTGGCCAGGCGTATTCTGGGAGCCCGCCGTCGCTCCCGTGGGCGCCGAGACAGCGCGCGCCGCAAACGCCATGCTGCGGCAATGACAAGGTCCTCTACGTAATCCAGGAATTTAAACAGGTTTTCCATCGCTTGCGACTCGATTTTTCCTAAATACTCCGGGAATGTTGTTCTTATCTATCTGCCATATTGTATGCTCAGGCCGTCACCACAGGGTTTCGATACAACATAAGGTCGCCCCTTTTTTCAATGCGTAATCACGGCCGACGATCGAAGCTCGCCACTCGCTTTCAGGTCGTTTACGCGTTCGGCCTGCGCCGCAAGATCTGCCTGTAGCCTGGCATACAAGCGCTGGAACTCCGGGTCTGCGCGTATCGAATCAAGATTTGGATCGAGCCGCAGGTAGAGCCACGAGAAAACTCGCCAACCCTCGTCGATGGCCTGTCGTAGGGCGATGAGCGCCTGTTTCGGGCGTTGCTGCAGTGCGTAGATGCGGACGTCCGTTATCCAGTAGCCGTTAGTTCCATGCCGCGGTAGCGTATTGATCACGTCCAGACTGCCGTTGAGTAGATCATTCGCCCGTTGTTGCTCACCCAAACGGATCAAGACCAGCGCCAGATCGACAGCCGCACGGTAGTTGAACGCGTTCACTTCCGGCACTTCCGAATCCGTGAGTTCACGAAAAGCTCTCGCATAACGGGCGCGCGCAACTTCATGGCGACCTGCCGCCAGATCATCGTTCCGAAGCAGGAACAGCGAACCCCAATTTCGCGGGTAGACCTCCAGTAATGTCCGCGCATCGGCCCTGGCGGCCAAATCTTCGCCAGTTTGCAGGTTCAGAAGCAGACTGGCCCAGACAGGCCAAAAGGTCCTCTGGCCCAACTCCAATCCCCGGTCTATCCACTCTCTTGCGCTCTCCGGGTCGCCAAGCTCGAGGTAAGCGATAGCCTGTGCCGCCTGCAAACTCGGACTGAGGGCATCATTCTCTGCAGCTTTTTGATACCAGATCAACGATTCGTCGACCTGCCCGAAGACGAGGAAATGTATCGCAGCGATGTAGACGTATGCGAATGCGTGATCCGGTTCGATCTCGACAACCCTCAGGTACCTTGTTAATGCCTCCTCGAATCGACCCGAATCATCATAGCTGCGGGCGATATCGAAATTCGCCGACGCTGAATATGGATCAACAGCCAGCGCCTTTTGGAACAACTCTATTGCCTGTTCGCGTTCGCCCTGTTGCCGTCGCAAGCGACCATACAGGCGAAACACACGCGGGTAGTTCGGTTGCAGCGTAATAGCCTGCTTGTAGGCCACTTCCGCGGCTCGCAGATCGCCCTGCTGCTGCTTCAGCAAGCCGAGCGTCGCATAGGCCTGGCCGAGTCCGTGGTCCAGCTCCAATGCCCTGACTAAAGGCGGCTCGGCAAGCGCACTGCTTTCATTAACTGGCAGCCCTCCGAAGAAGTTCGTGCCCAGTGTCAAATACGCATCTGCAAGTCCAACATAGGCGAGGGCAAACTCCGGATCGAGATCGACGGCCGTCTCGAACTTTTCAATTGCCGCATGCAACGATTCGACCGATTCGATATCCGCTTTATTCTTGCCCTGCAGATAGGCGGTATAGGCAGCGAGATTTCTTGTCGGCATCGATGTCAGCTGCTCGGCTTCCTGGGGCGTCAGGCTCGCGTTCAGCTCCCGAGCAATCGTTTCCACGATTTCCGACTGCATCGCAAAAACATTGCTCGCCGTCAGGTCGCGATCATAGGTCTCCGCCCACACGTGCTCATCTGTCTGGGCATCGATCAACTGAACATTGACTCGAATCTGGTCGTCGACGCGCTGCACGCCACCTTCCAGTATCTTGCGAACGCCGAGCTCCAACCCGATGTCTTTCATGTCATTGGTCGTATTTCGATATCGTTCGACCGACGTTCGTGAAATGACCTTCAGCGCGGCAATCTTTGACAATCTTGTGAGCAGGTCGTCCTGAATACCGACCGCCAAAAAACCAGCGCTGTCATTTTCCGGACTCATGTTTTCGAACGGCAGGATTGCGATGGACAGGTCGGGCGGATCAGGCGCCCACCATTTATCGTAAGCGAATAGCATAACGGCAGCACACAATAGAGAAATGGCGATGAAGTCCAGTCGTCGGCCCGTTACGTGAGTGATCGACTCCGCGGGATCGATGTCCTTCTCGAGGCTGATTCCCTCGGGCGTAATCTCATAAAACCAGGAAAAGATCAGGGAGATTGGAAAGCCGATGGCGAGTAGACCGAGTGTGGCTGGTCCGATCCAGTCCGGCAGATTACCGAGGTCAATCAGTACCCCCGCCACCTGCATGATGAGCCAGGCAGCTACGGCATACAGCACCACCATGCGAAGCACATTGCGGCGCCTGAGTTCCGACACCAGCCTCATGCATAGGTGATTACGCCGTCTCCTCGGGATTCACAATCCGTATCCTCCGCAGAGCCATGAATACCGGCTCGCACATCGATGGGGCGCGCGCAGAAACCAGCGTTCAGATGCGTCAATAGTGATCAGGTCGCGGGCGGCATAAGCGGCGGCAGAAGCTCTTTTTGATCAGCCCGAGGACCATCGCCCAAGACAACAATCGACCTGAGCGATTTCGCTAGCGCCTCCCCGTCCCAGCCGCGATCGCCCGGGCCATACCTTGCCGACGACAGTCTCTGTAACTCTTCAGACAATGGCGAAGATACCCGTCGGGCAAGCTCGCCAATGCTGCGTGGTCCGTTTTCAGGCCATTGCAGGTGGCCCCATTCAAGAATGGCCGAACGTACGGCCGCACTATCACCGGCAATCGCTGCTTTACGCGCTGCTTTCAAGAATTTCGCCTGCTGTTTATAAACCGGCGGCGGCTCCGGCGCTCGAGGCTCACGTTTGCCCTCGCGTGACGACCACCACCATGCGAAAAGCGTCGACAGCCAAACTACGGCCAGTAGCTGGCTCACCCGTGGCCAGAATCCATCCGGCACAATTCCACCGATTGCCGGCCCTTCCAAATCGGATTCTGCAGTAACGGATTCAGCGGGCGTCGCGACGGCCGGCTCGATCGTTGTGACCACCTCCGTGCCTTTCACATTAATTGTGCGCGCAGGCAATCTCGCGACTCGCCATTCACGTGCATCGATATTCCACCATGGCAACTCGAGTTCGGGTAATTCGATGGCGCCACCAGTGACACCGATTATTGCGTACTGCTCTTTGCGAATGCCACGGATGCCCTGCGCTTCAACACGACGACTGAGCTCGGGTTTGTCGGCATAGACGTTGAGACCATCGATACTCGGAGGTTCGATCGCCGGTATTTGAGTTTCGATTTGCCCGAGCGCGCTGATCGTCAAGTGCCGCGTTACGGGTTCGCCGGCAGTGATGCGATCCGGTTTGCGCGACCATTCCTCGCTGAGCTGCACGTCTCGGGCCGGCAACCAGACCGCGTTCGGAAAATTGTCGGGCGGCGCCGGAATCGGCATAACCTTGAGCGTATGTGAGTCCGACTCGAATACCTTGCGGCCCGTGATGCGGCCGCCGCTGAGGATGCGTGCCTCGAATCGCGCCGGAGATATCGTTACCTCGCCGCTTTCCTGCGGGTAAATTGCGATCGCCCGCTCCACAACGTTGTAGGCCTTGCCGTTGAGAATCGATTCATAGCTCTTTTCGTCGCCCGCAAGTTCTACGAGCACCTCGGCGCCAGTGATCGTCGGCTCGCGGAGCGCCGGCTGCCGTGTCGATACTGCACGATAGACCTTGATCCGATACACGACTTGCGCCTGCACGTAAGCGTCAGTCTGGTCCAGTTCGCTCGTAATGAAAACGTCGGCCTCACCCGGCGGCGATATCTGTGGCTCATTCACAACAATCTTCAAGGGCGCACTTTGCTCATTGCCGATTGTAATCGGCGGTATTTCCTGTTCGCCCGTGACTTTTGGCATCAAGGCAATGGTCCAGGTCCGGCTGCGCCGAATTTCACCGTTGTAGATCGACGTATTGCTTAGCTGACTAATCTGGCCAACATAGAACCCCGCTTCCAGCGACGTCAGATCCGGTTCCATATCGACGTTTGAGTCGACAATGATCTCGAGCATGAACGACTCATTCAAATCGACCGACGGACGATCGACCGTAGCCCGCACTCCCGCCGATGCGACCGACGTCATGAAGAAAAAGGCGCCGACGATCATCGCCAGGTGTCGAGCCATTTTTTTTTCGAGCATTACCACGGTTGTTCCTCGTTATCAGGCCAGACGTCATTGCCGTCCTGATCCTTGCCGGAGCGTTGATACTGGTGACGGAATTTACGTCGCAAGAGACCACCCGGATCGTCGGGAATACGGCGCAGCCACTGCTCCATCGCCTGCTGCTGTTCCTGTTGTTGCCGCAGCTCGGCAAGCTCCGCCTCTGTCATCTGTTGCGGCCGCTCGCCCGCTTGGGCCTCCTCGGCGGCACGCTGCAACTCTTGCTGCATGGCTTCGAGGTCCTCGTCGCTCATTTCGTCGTCGCCACGCTGCGGCGAGTCGCCCTCCGCCGATTCCTTCTGTGACTCTGACGATCCTTCGGAGCCGTCCTGGTCGGGCTGGCTCTCGGAATCCGATTGCTCGCCCTCACCACCCGATTTCTCGCTCGATTGTTGATCGTCGAGCTGATCCTCTTGTTGCTCCCTTTGCTTTTGGTCCTTGAGATCTTTTACAAGATCGAGGTTGTACGCAGCATCCTCATTGTCCGGCTCCATTTCAAGAACCTGTTCGTACGCGTCAATGGCCGAATCGAACTCACCCTGAAATGCGAGCGCGTTGCCCAGGTTGTAGAGATTGCGCGTATTACCTCGCTCAGCGAACTCACCCGCACTTCCGGCGAAGTCCTTTGCGCGGTAACGCGCGACAGCACGCCACTCCTGGTCTTCAAATAACGCCGCCGCCGCCTCCGCGTCCCCGGCCTCGAGCTGCTTTTGCGCCTGCTGATCCTTGTTGCGCCAAAGGTCATCCCAAGGAGACGCCTCAGCGCCGTGCGGATAAGGCAGGATGACAAACAGAATCACCAACACCCAGCCGCGCCGAAATGCGAGTGCTGCAATCGGCAGCAATAGCAATGCGATCCACGGTCCTTCCTCGCGCCAACGGTCGGTTGCGAGTTCTTCATCGGACGTCGTCGCCGCGGACACTTCTCCCGATAACAGCGCATCGAGATCACGATTGTCGGTGGATAAAACGGCGAAACGACCACCACCTGCGACCGAAAGACTGCGCAGTGACGTCGCCTCCAACCGAGGCACTGCGATCTTGCCGCGATTGTCCGTGACGAAACCACCCGACATGCGCGGTATCGGCGCACCGTCACGCGTGCCAACGGCCAGTACCGACAAAACATAGCCAGCCGCCTTGAGATCGCGTGCCGCCTTTTCTGCGGCCGACGACGAACCGCCGTCCGTGATCAACAACAACTCGCCGTAACCAGCACTTGCCTGATCCAACAGTTGTTGGCCTTTGTGTATCGCAACCTCAGGATAACTGCCACGGCTGGGCATAATGTCGGTGCTGAGACTGTTAACAAGCGCAGCAACCGTATCCGTGTCCGTTGTGAGCGGCGTTACCGTAAAGGCGTTCGCGGAGTAGACGACCAGCGCGGTCTGACCGCTCTTGGGCGATCGAGAAT
>Ga0255052_10000479_pt1 | contig 32458 bp, 31 predicted proteins | sample JV7_2_21_MG_FD_188632 | JGI IMG/M metagenome (GOLD analysis project Ga0255052, IMG submission 188632) | Seawater microbial communities from Jervis Inlet, British Columbia, Canada - JV7_2_21 | ecosystem: Environmental > Aquatic > Marine > Inlet | place: Canada: British Columbia | collected...
CGAGTGCATGAAAGCGCGAACGCAACAGAGGACGTCCATGAGAGGCGGCCCATTGGCGCGTACCTGCTCGAAGCAGGCAAGATCTCCGAGGAGAACATCACGCGCGCATTGCGCCTGCAGGACGAACAGTCCGAGCAGGAGAAGATCGGATCAATCCTGGTCAAGCTGGGACTGGTGTCTGAACGTGATGTCGCGGCGAGCCTGTCTGAGCAGCTCGATGTGCCTGTCGTCGGTCGGGGAAATTACCCTGACCAGCCCGTGCATGTGACCAGCATATCGGGCAATTTTCTGAAGAAACGCAAGGCAGTCGTGCTGGACGAGGATGATGCCGCGTTGACACTGGCGATGGCGGATCCGCTGGATGACTATGCGATCCATGCGCTGCGACTCTGCAGCGGCAAGTCCGTCGTCGTCCGGATCGGAGTTCCCTCGGAAATTGAATCTGCCCTGCTCGCACAGGACGAGAACGCTGACGAACCCGGTGTGGGCGGCGAGAGGCTTAGCACCCAGTTCCTGGATGATGTCGAGCAACTAAAAGAGCTCGCGGGCGAAGCGCCGATCATCAAGCTCGTCAACCAGATTATCATCCGTGCCGCCGAGTCCGGCGCGTCGGACATTCATATCGAACCTTTTGAAGGCCAACTCGTCGTGCGCTATCGTATCGACGGGCTGCTACGCGAGACCGACTCGCCGCCGATCGAAAGCGCCGCCGCGGTTATTTCCCGCGTCAAGATCATGGCGAGCCTGAATATTGCCGAACGCCGCCTCGCCCAGGATGGGCGCTTCCGTCACAGAGTGCGCGGCATCGACTACGATTTCCGTGTCTCCACCGTCCCGACCATGCACGGCGAAAGCGTTGTCATGCGGCTCCTGAAGCGAGACCAGCAAGTGCAGACCTTCGAATCGCTGGGCTTTTCCGCGAAGCAGGCAGCCACCATGCGCGACATCCTCGAGATGCCTCACGGCATCCTGCTGGTCACGGGTCCGACAGGCAGCGGTAAGTCCACAACGCTGTACGCGGCGCTGAGCCATCTCAACGATCCGCAACGCATGATCATCACGGTCGAAGACCCGGTCGAGTACAACATCCCGGGTATCAACCAGATGCAGGCGAAGCCACAAATCGGACTGACGTTCGCAAATGCGCTGCGCTCTATCGTCCGCCAGGACCCCGACGTCATTATGATCGGTGAGATGCGTGACGGCGAGACGGCCAAGATTGCCGTGCAGTCGGCACTGACCGGCCACCTTGTGTTGTCCACGCTGCACACCAACGATGCACCCGGCAGCATCATGCGCATGATCGACATGGGTGTGCAGGACTATCTGTTGACATCTGCTGTTAACGCGATCCAGGCGCAACGACTCGTGCGCAAACTGTGCAGACACTGCAGGGAAGAATACGAACCAATGCAGGAAATCGTGCAGCGCTGGCGCCTCGACAAACTGGCGCCGGGTGGTCAGATCACCTTGCAGCGAGCAACGGGTTGCAAGCGCTGCGCTAATACCGGTTTCACGGGACGCACCGCGATTCTCGAAATCCTGCGTATCAGCGATGCGATACGCAAACTCGTGCTAGGCAATGCCGATGCCTCAGCCATCCGCCGGTTGGCCCTCGACGAGGGTATGCAACCGATGCGCGACGATGGATTCCGCAAGGTACTTGCCGGAACCACGACGCTCGAAGAAGTTCTGCGCGTAACGCCGGAGACAACTGAGTGATGCGCTTTAGCTACAAGGCAGCGACACCTGGGGGCAGCGTCAGCAATGGCGTGCTTGTTGGCGAGAGCCGTGAGCATATCGTCGGCCAGCTGCGAGCACTCAACCAGATTCCGATACGCATCGACGAGGCGAAACCCGAGAAGCAGGCGCGCGTGTTCAGCCTGCGATCCACACGCCGCAAGATAACCGAACAGCAGGTTGCCGACATGACCAGGCAGCTGGGCACGCTGCTCCGTGCCGGAATGCCGCTGGACCGCGCGCTAGGCATTCTCGCGACGATGGCAGCTGACGACCCAATGGGCAAAGTCATCGGCGACCTGCGCGAGAGCGTCAAGCAAGGTCGGTCTCTCGCTGATGCGATAGAGGCACACCCGCGCGTATTCAGCCCTTTCTACGCCAACCTGCTGAGAGCCGGCGAAGCCGGTGGCGCACTCGAAACTGTACTCGAGAGACTCGCAGATCACCTCGACAAGAACATTGAGATCAAGAACGAGATTAAGTCGGCGCTCGTGTACCCCACGGTACTCATCGGTGTCGCTGTTATCTCGATTTTTATCCTGCTCGGATACGTTGTGCCTCAGTTCACCGAGATGTTTGAAAACGTCGGCCAGGCGCTGCCGTTATCGACACGTATCACGATCGGAGCCGGGGAATTCCTGCGTGACTGGGGCTGGTCGCTTGCGGTGTCAGCTGTCCTCGGATTCACGTTTCTGCGGAGACAACTAAAAAATCCGAAGCAGGCATACCGCTGGCATCAGCGCATGTTGTCGACGCCGATTGCCGGCGAGCTCATCCTGAAAATCGAAGTCGCGCGTTTCGCCCGCACGTTAGCCACGTTGCTGCAGAACGGCGTTACGTTGCTGAAAGCCCTGACGATCGTCGGAAAAACGATGAGCAACCGTGTTCTCGGCACGGGGCTGGAGCGCGTCGTTAGCGGTTTGCGCGAAGGCCAAAGTCTGGCCGACCCGCTGGCCGAAGCCACACAGTTTCCCGCATTTGCGGTACACATGATCAAAGTCGGGGAAGAATCAGGTAATTTGCCCGAGATCCTGTTGCAGGTCGCTAACACCTACGATCGCGACACGCAGGTCACGCTCAAGCGCGCCCTGGCACTACTCGAACCGGTCCTGATCCTGGTACTTGGCGCGATCATCGCTGCGGTAATCATTTCCATACTCGTGGCAATACTCGGAATAAATGAACTGGTTGTCTAATGCGGAGGAGACGACAATGACACGGATTATTCAAAGACTCAGGCGGCGCCAGCTGGCGTTTACGCTGATTGAACTGCTTGTCGTACTGGTGATCCTCGGCCTGCTGGCCGGCCTGGTCGGCCCGCGCGTACTCAAGTATCTCGGCGGCGCCAAAACGGACACGGCGCAGTTGCAGATCGAAGAACTCGGTGCCGGACTCGACCTGTACCACCTCGAGGTCGGTCGCTACCCGACAGGGGACGAAGGCCTGCAGGCGCTCGCCACAGCACCAGCCGGTGTCGCAGGGTGGAACGGCCCCTACCTCAAGAAGAAGGACATTCCCCTCGATCCATGGGGTAACGACTACCACTACAAGTACCCGGGTGAGAACGGCGATTACGATCTCTATTCCCTGGGCCGCGACAATGTCGATGGTGGCGAAGGTGAGGACGCTGACGTAGTCAGCTGGTAGGTATGAGCACACGCCGCCATAGCACCGGGTTTACGCTCGTCGAGTTGCTCGTCGTCCTCGCAATGATTGCACTTCTCGTCGCGCTGGCGCGGCCAATGTATTCGGCAGCCGTACCGGGCGCCCGCATTCGCACCGAAATTCTCGACCTGGCGATGTCCTTGCGGCAATCGCGGAATCGCGCCATCAGCAGCGGCAGAATAATTGTCGCCGAGTTCGACACCGAGCACGCACGCTATGCCATCGGTCCCGACATCGTCGAATTGCCCGCGAGCACGCAGTTGTTTGCGGCGCAGCGCGGCATCAATCCTACCCGGACGATTGCCACGGACGACCCAATAGTGCGCCTTGAGTTTCATCCTGACGGCAGCAGCACGGGCGCAAGCGTTGAGTTGCGCAACGCATCTGCGTCCTGGCAACTCGACGTCGACTGGCTCACCGGCCGTATCCGGGTTACGCAGCGAGATCCCGATGAGTTATGACCACAGACAGCGAGGCTACTCCCTGATCGAGGTGCTGGTGGCGTTTACCATCCTGGCGATGGCGCTTACCGTACTTCTGAAGATATTTTCGGCCGGCCTTCGCAATGTCGATGCCGCCAGCGAGTATGCGCAGGCGGTCAGCATTGCCGAAGCCGAGCTTGCCATCCCGGGCATACTCGAGCCAATGCAACCCGGAATCACACAAGGCGAGGAAGACGGGGGGTACAGCTGGGTACGCGATGTCTCAGAATTCCGCCCGCTAAATCGACCAGACTACGTAGACACGCCCGTCCTTCCCTATCTCATTTCGGTTGAGGTCACCTGGTCCGCAGGTCGAGGCGAACGCACGGTCCGGCTCGACACGATACGCATCGGTGCCGCTGGAACCGTAGCCGGGAGGATCCAGTGAAACGGCTCAGGGGTTTCACACTGGTCGAATTGCTCGTGGCGATCACGATACTCGGCATCCTTATGGGCGTCGCTTTTGGCTCCTTGCGAGTCGGCAGCAAGAGCATGGCAGCGGGCGTCGCCCGCGCCGACCAGACCGAGGAAACTCGCGCCAGCGGTGACTTCCTGCGGCGCAGGTTTGCACAGCTGGCACCGGTAATGTGGCAGGTCGGGGACGAAGAAGAGGTTGCGCTCACCGGCAACGTTGGTGAAGTCGAGTTCGTCACTACAGCCCCAGCGGCCACCATGGGTTCCGGGCTCATGATCGCGAAACTGGTTATCGAGCGTGCTGAGGACGGTGTGGAAGTCTGGTTTGGTGTCGCACCCTACGACCCGGGGAACGCAGAACGAAAGGAACAGATAGCCGTCTCGAAGACACGACTCATCAGCGAGCTTGCAACTGCAAAAATCAGCTATTTCGGTGTTCAGGAAGAAAAAGGTGAACCGGGCTGGCACGAGGACTGGCGGCATGATGCCTTCCGCTACCCGGTCGCGATAATGCTCGAAACCATTTCGAATGACGGACTGCCAGTAAGCAATCGCTACATTTTCCGAATCGCGACGGGATACCAGACGTGAGCGGAAGACCGACAAATAAACAACGCGGTATGGCACTGGTACTTGTCCTGTGGCTGGTCGTCCTGCTGTCAGTCATCGCCACCGGTCACAGCCGCAATTCGCATATCGAAACGCGGCTTGCCGCCAGGCAAGTCGATACGAGTGCGTCCCGCCACGTCGCCGAAGGTATCATCCAACTCGCGATCCTCGATCTCTTGCTACCCGATCGCGAAGAGCCTGTCGACACCAGTGGCCGCGCCTGGCCCGTGCAGACTCTGCGCAGGAACGCAACGATTTCCATACGCCGCGCGAGTGGCTACATCGACCTCAACAAGGCTGACGATACCGTGCTGCATGCAATGTTCGTGGCGGGCGGCGCAGGCGATGCGCAGGCGCAGCAATTGGCCCATGCGGTCATGGACTGGCGTGACGGGGATGACCTCCTGCATATGCATGGCGCAGAAGATGATGACTATCGTAGCGCGGGCTTGCCGTGGACGGCGCGCGATGCGGGCTTCGAACGCATTGAGGAACTGCAATACGTGTTCGGCATGACTGGCGACGTCTACCGGGCCGTCCTGCCATACATCACAGTGCACTCCGGCCAACCAGGACTCGACATTGAGGCCGCACCTGAATTCCTGATCAACGCCCTGACCGGCTTGACGGTCGCGATGAACAGCACCTCGACCAATTACCACATCGCTGTATCCGTGCAAGGTGCCAATGGTACGCTCGTGTCCATCGAGGCCGTGGTCAATATCAACGGCTCCAGTGACGAGCAATACCGCCTGCTCGAGTGGCGCGAGCCCGCTCGCATTGCACCTGAATTGGACGAGGAGCCGTCCGCATGATCGCGACGCTGGAAACACGCATGGCCCGCTTCGTGGTCGCCTACATCGCACCACTGCAGCGTCACATCCTGACGTTTTGGCGTTGGTGGAGTAAGGAACTGGTTGCGTTGCTGCCAATCTCCATGCAACAGGCGATCGCGACGAGCAACGAACGACTGTTCGTGCAGGTCTCCGGGACGAATCTCGTTGTCTTCCAGGGCAGCATCGAGCGGATGCAGGAACTGGCGCAGTTTCCGCTCGATGCCAGCGACTCTGCCTTGCCCGACATCCAGGCACACACACGACAGGTCGTGCTGTTGCTGCCGCCGGACAGGATCCTGGATACAACAGTAACATTGCCGGCCGCCACTGAAGAGAACCTGCGCGAGGTCCTCGCCTTCGAGATGGATCAGTTGACGCCATTTACGGTCGACCAGGTGTATTACGGTTTCGATATCGTTGATCGGTCTGGCGCCAGGGGGACAATTGATTTGCGGTTGCTGGTCTCACCACGGTCGGCGGTCGACGAATTGCTGTCTGCGCTCCAGCGCATCGGTCTTGGGCCAAGCGTCGTATCCGCCAAAGCGGACAGCGCACGCCTGCACGACATCAACCTGTTGCCGAGGAATTATGCCCAGAAGGCACGCGCGGCGACCCAATGGCTCAATACCGGCCTGGCCGTGACCGCCCTTGTCCTGCTCATGGCCGTCATCGCTATTCCATTGCTGCAAAAACGGCAACAGGTTGCTGAACTCGAGCCGCAAGTGACGGCGGCCATGGAGGCGGCGCAAGAAGGGAGTCGCCTGAAGCGCAACATTGAACTGATCGCCACCGGATCGGCGGAACTCGTCGCACGCAAAAATGCTCGGCCCACGACGATCGCGATCATAGACGACATGTCCCGCATTCTCCCGGACAACACGTGGCTTTCCCGGCTCGATATTGCCGGGGATGAAATTCAAATCCAGGGGCAGTCCGAAGCCGCCGCGTCCCTGATCGGCCTCATCGAAGAGTCGCCTAATTTCGAAAACGCACGATTTCGTTCACCGGTTACGCAGGTTCCGCAAACCGATTCGGAACGTTTTCACCTGTCGGCCAACTGGAGCACTCCCGAATGACGCCTGTCGAGAATATGGACGCGTCGAGGCAGCGGCAAATCGCAGTCGGGCTGCTTGTCATCGCTGCAATACTCCTGTTGTGCGTAACGATCTTGCCGGTCACCCTGGCCAATCGTGCATTGAACGGGGAAATCGAAACGCTGCACGGACGCTTGCAACGCCTCGAGACTATCGCGTCGCAAGACGAGGAACTAAGAGCCCGTTACACAAAACTGCGCCAGAACCAGGCGACGCGTGGGTACTTTCTTCAAGGTGACTCGGAAGCCGTTGCCTCGGCTGAACTACAACGCATTCTGAAGAACATTACGACCGCGCACGGCACACAATTGATGAGCACGCAGATCCTGCCGGCTGTAACGGAAGATTCACTGACACGGGTATCGCTGCGGATACGCATCCGAGGCCCGGTGGAGGGACTCGTTGAATCGCTGTACGAACTCGAATCGAATTTGGCGCTGCTATTTCTCGACAACATATCGATCCGCACCGCTGTTTCCGTGAGGCAACGCCTGCGAGTTGCGAACAACAACCTGCCATTTGAGGCCAATTTCGACCTGACGGCCTATATGACGGAAGCGCAATGACTATTAGCATACAAACCAACGGCACCACCAGGGTACTGGCAATGACCTGTCTCGGCCTGCTGGTCATCGCAGCCGCGCAGTTGGCTTTTCCGACACAGCCGCCAGCGACCATGATCGCCGGCGAGGGGGCCGCGGCGCTACCGGAGATAAAGGCGCCACCGGCCTACGTTCCGGCCACTTTTGATTCGTTCACATCAATCCTGGAGCGGCCGCTCGTCTATGCAGATCGCAAACTACCGGCCCCACCGCCGGTCGTCGCTGCCGCAGAAATCCCAAAGGAGCCGTTACGGCTCAAACTCGAAGGCGTGGCGCTGAGCAGTGGTTCGCGTGTTGCGCTGCTACGCGATCAGTCCAGCAACTCGCTCATCCACATTGCCGAGGGCATGACCCACAATGGCTGGACGCTGGACCGTATCGAATCGGACAAAGCGGTATTTAGCCGGGACCATGAAGTTAGTGAACTCAGCCTCGAGGTTCAGACTGGTCGACGGAGGCGCTGAGCCCCATTCTTGTTCAATACGGGCGCGGCCCACGTGGCGCGGGGTGCAGTGACCGGGATCCAGCATCACCCCGATGCAATGCCTGGTCGATCAAGTTTGCCGAATTGGCGGCACCAGTCGTTTCAAATCGAACACTGCGGGGCTCGAAGTGCGGCAGTTGATAGATCTCGTTTGTCAGTGAGGCGCTGTTTAAATGATGCGGAAGAAGCAGGCGACCCGCGCCCCAGTACACAAGACGCTGCGCGCGCACGATTTGCTCCTGGCATAGACTGCCCTGGCAAGGCACGAATAATGATGGCGTCCGAGTCCTGATTGCACTTAGCGCAACGGCATAATCACACTGACTAACCGAGCATCGTGCCCGCGACATTTCGGCCGTCAGATCGTCCACTCGCCTTGTTATTGATACGCCGCGCACACCGTCGGCAAGGGCCAGCAAATCCTGATATTCGTCTTCCGGAAGTCGTGGCCCGGCGATGAGCCGCATCGGTCTTGCAGCGATTGGCCACAACACTCGCTGCGACTCTATTGCCGCGCGAAACAGAGTGCCCCCGTGTTCGCCATCACCGGCAGAAACGAGGATCGATTCACCTCGACCTTCGTCGCCAGGCTCTGCTGACTCGCTGCGCTCGGACCACACGAAGCCTGTATGGTACAACGGCGTGTGGAGCGTATTGCGCGGACGGAAGAACTCCTCGAGCCGCGCGAACACCGGGTCCGACTGAACGATAATGAGATCGAAATATTTGTCCAGCAATGCGGCAGCCAGGTCCGTACGGTCCTCACCATCTGGCGGTTCGTCAATCAGGATAGCGTCCGTGGTACACACGACAAGGGACTCCCCATAAATCCCGTTCCGTGCCCTTTCAATCAGCGGCAACAACTCTCCCCGACGCTGTTGCTGACTGAAAGGGAAACCATCAATAATTACAACACGAGGCTTGAGTCGCTCGAACTCATTCAAAATCGCATCGCGTCGCGCGATGACAGCTTCGTTACCCGGTGTTGGAAGGTGGATGAGTTGTACCGATTTCGGCACTTCGATCTGGACCGGCATGTTGTCGTCAACGAGTACCGTTACGTCGTGAGTTTCGCTCAATTGGCGCGCCATCTCGATCGCCCGATGCACGTGACCGGAATGTTGGTCACTTCGGCTGCAGTACATTAAAGTTTTTGTCTTCATCGATCGCTCTGTTCAGGGAGTGGCCCGGTAAAGGAAATACCGGGCACCCCTGATGTTCTATTTGTTATTACATCTTTAACTCGACCTCAGTCGCTGTCAGCGTCTTCGCACCGGTCTCGGTGCCTCGCGCGTCAATCAGGCTGCCCTCCTGCACGGCCAACCAGAAATCGACGGCTTCCATCGGTGACTCGCTTTCTCCTCGTGAGTCGCGATATTGAGTCGCAGGATTGGTCACGATGGTCACGTCGAGCACCTTCAGGTCGGGCTCGACCTTGCCTTCATCCTCGACGAAACCGCGTAGTTCCGTTCGGGTGTCCGGGTCATCGCGCTCCACGATCATTGCCGTAATCTGGCCTGGAGGTTGCTCCTGTCCGCGAATCTCGACGTAGTCCACCAACTCGTTGAGATGTCCGACATTCATCCGGTCGACGTCCGCATCGCTCTTATCTTCAAAGCGCGTCTTCGCGACCGACGTATTGACCGTGATTCCCAGAACTACGAGCGTATCGCCTGTACGCGAATCAAGCATACCGGTCACACGGATCGCCGTAGAGGTCTTGATCTCGACCTTGGTCGCGTTAAGCACGTCGTTGGCGTCGAATTCACCCTCGACTTCGACTTTCAGGTTGAGGCCGAGATCGGCGGCAGCACCACCCTCATAGGTGGTGTCATCGCCCAGGGTCGTTACCGGAATTCCACTTACATCGAAGTCTGTCACCGACGCGAAGCGCGTAATAAAACCGTCGATCTCGATATGGTCGCCTTCGTTGACGTCGAAGCGATTACCCTTGTATTCAACGCGGTCGGCCTCGAGCGTAGTCCCGTCTAGCGAATCGCCCTTGGCCTCGACCGGATCGTCCTCATTAATCACACCGGCCGTCGGGAAATCATCGACAGAGGCTGCGCTGTAATTGACCGTCAGCCCATTGATTTGAAACGTCGTTGGCATGACGTTCGTAGCCAGCCCATTGATTTCCATGATGCCGTCCCAGGTCGCATCACGGCATTCGATGCGTGTCGCGCCGATGACTCCATTGGTGTCAACGGAGCCGTACACCTCCACGGCGTCCGCCGTCGTCAGGTCAGCCGGGCAACTGTCGTCGACCGACGTCGTCGTCATCGAAATCTGGACAGTCTGACCAAGCACTACAAGCTGGTTCGTCGTAGTGTCATGGCTGCTTGCCGGTCCCTCGACAATGTCGTTGGACTCGACGCTGGCCGCGGCCGCATTGCTGTTGTCGTCATCAATGCTGCCCGTAATGACGACGAACTCTCCGACGGAGAAATCGTCCTGCGTCGCCGGCTGGCCGTCCTTCGTGAACGTCGTATTACCATCGGTCGCATAAGTCGCACCGTTGACAATGACGCTGCCGAAACCGGTAATCGGACCGACTGCAAACGCAACACCCGTTCGGGTGATGCCGCCTGACGGAGGAGGTGGTGGTGGATTATTCGCGCCTCCACCGCCACCACCGCAGCCGGCAGCAAAAATAATGGCAAACACACTGAAAACAGCGGCCAATCTGGGGAAAGTATTCATGGTATTAGTCCTTCGTCGCTTTCATCATGGATAAAATAGACACCAACGCCCAAGCGAACGGTACGTGCGTTGGTATCTTTTTCGGTTTCGACTTCGTTGCCCGACAACCAGGCATCCATCTCCTCGAGAAACGAGAGCCCTCGTTCCTCGACCAGTGTCCGGAACGCTTTGTACGTAGACGGCCTGATGCATGCGTTGTCGGCCAGAGCCTCGAATCGGGGTGCTGACTGACGATTCTCATTGAGGTTGTGTTCCAGCGTTGCCGCGTGATCATGGAGCGCGATGCCCAGGCGAGTTACCACTTCCGGATCGATCTCCGAATACACGTAGTCACGCCTTAATACACGGTAACCGCCGTCATTAAGTTCCTCGATGAGTTCTCTTTTTCGCATCTCTTTAAGGATGGCCCCGTGCGGCAGGTCACCAGCATAGCGTTTCAGCAAGCTCGGCAAACTCCCCGTTGGTCCAGTCTTAGGCAGTACTTTGGGTCGGCCATTCTCGTCAGTGAATTCGCTGTCCACGTGCCAGCCAGTCAGGATCTGGGATATCCGGTTGCCTTGGTTCTCCTCAGCGATAACACCGCCTTGCAGGAGCCTGTCCCGTACCCGGGCAACCTCACGCCTGCTCAGACCGGTCAGCATCGCAGTCCGCGCATTGTTCGTCGGGCGGCCCTGGATACCGTAGTCCGACCTGGCTACGAGGACGTACGCGTCTTTCGACAGGTCGCTGAACTCGCTCCATGTCACGCCGTGGCGCAACAGAAAACGCACGACCGGCAGAAGCAGGTAGCGACAACTTTTGATGACGTGTTCCTTAATGCCCACAGAACGTACTCGGAAATCTCATATATGCGCGAGATTAGCACATATATGAGATTTGACAACAAATTTTTTTAATTTGAGCAGATTCGAGACCTGGCAAGGCCTGGAGGAAAAAGACGTAGCAGACATAATGCCGATCCGGTACACACCGTGACCGAAATTCGCCAGTTCGTTACAGTTGTAAATTGCGGAATGCTTACAACAACAGGGTTGGATCCGTCACTTGGACAAAGCTGCCACTTTCGGTCATTGCGAGCGTAGCAGGGCAACCTTGAGATTGCGTCGTCGGCTTCGCCTCCTCGCAATGACGTAAGGGCCTATTCGATCTGGCCCGCGTGCATGGCACTGCCTTCAAAGCCTTCCAGCCATTGCAGTGCCGACTGCCGTGCCGCAAAAACTTCGTCCTCGGTCATGCGATCCGCGAGGTCATCACGCTCCGCTGCAGCATTAAGATCATCTCGTTGTGCAGCAATATCGAACCACTTATATGCCATGGCCAGGTCTTTCTCAACACCAGCACCGTGCTTGTAGCAGTAGCCCAGCGCCGCCTGGGCCGCGACATAGCCCTGTTCGGCAGCAAGCCTGTAAAAGCCGGCCGCCGGAACATCATTCATAGCCACGCCCCAACCGTTGGCATGCATGACGCCAAGGTTGTACTGGGCTTCGGCATGGCCTTCGCCAGCAGCCTGTCCGTACCACTTTAGCGCCAGGGCATCATCCATCGCAACGCCGAAGCCATTGGCGTACATACGTCCGACACAGAACATTGCTTCGACATTGCCTTCATCGGCAAGCGGCTGGCACTCAGCGAGAGCTGTTTCGTAGTCGCCCTCGGCGAACGCGTCCAGGCCTTTCTGCAGATCGGCACTGAATACCGTGCCTGATGACAGTAGGAAAATGGCAAGAAAAGCGGAACGGATGAAACGACGCATGACCAGACTCCCTTTTATGCTGCTACTCAACAGTATAGTAGCTGGCACCTCACATTTCCGCAGGAGGCCGGTTTTTATTCAATCGGGAGAAGTACTTACGTTAGTAGCGCCGCGTGATGTTTGAGGTGATCCTCAATGAATGTCGCGATGAAATAGAAGCTGTGATCGTAGCCTTCATGCCTGCGTAGTTTGAGTGGCAAACCATTTTCGGCACAGGCCGCTTCGAGCAATTCTGGTTTGAGCTGCTCTTCAAGAAAGTTGTCGCCGAGACCCTGGTCGACAAGGATCTTGTTGAACGCCGAAGTATCAGTGACGTTTCGTGCCACCTCGCTGGCGTCGTAGTCATGCCAGGTCGAATTATTGCCGCCAAGATAATAACCCAACGCCTTCTGCCCCCACGGGCTGTGCAGTGTCGTGCAGATCGGTGCGAAGGCCGATAGTGACCTGAAGACGTCAGGGTGCTTGAGGCCGATCGTCAATGCGCCATGGCCGCCCATCGAGTGGCCGCTCAATCCTTGACGTGCCGGGTCGCCGGGGAAGTTGTCGAAGACGGCTGGCTGCAGCTCCTGCATGACGTAGTCGTACATATGATAGTGCTGCGACCACGGTTCCTCGGTTGCATTGAGGTAAAAACCCGCCCCAAGACCAAAGTCGTAGTCACCGTCCGGATCATCGGGAACACCCTCACCACGGGGGCTGGTGTCGGGCGCCACAAGCATCAAACCGAGCTCGGCCGCGTAGCGCTGCGCGCCGCTTTTCACCATGAAGTTCTCTTCGGTACAGGTCAGCCCGGATAGAAATGTCACGACCGGGACCTTGCCGTCAGCCGCCTGTGGCGGTACGAACACCGAAAACTGCATGTCACAGTCGTTGGCGCTGGACGCGTGACGATAGAAACCCATTTTGCCGCCAAAGCAGTTGGTTTCACTGAGTGTTTCTATCTGCATCGCCTGTTTCCTCGATATACCCGATTAATATGGCCAGACCCCGGTCCATGTGAAAAGATACACGGCATGTCCCATCGTTTGCCAGCGTATCTTCTGCTACTCGCAATCGTCACTGCGACGATTCCTGCGTGCGAACGTAGCGAGGACAGTGCCTCCGTTGTACTTCGCCGCGGCAACGGCGGTGATCCGGAGACTCTCGACCCTGCAAGGGCTGAAGACATACACGCTTTTCGTGTACTCACGGATTTATATGAGGGATTGGTCACTATCGATGCATCGGGTAACGTCATCGCAGGGGTTGCGGAAAGCTGGGAGGTAAGTAGCGACGGTCTCACTTACACGTTTCTGCTGCGACCCGATGCCGTCTGGTCAAATGGTGAACGAGTCACGGCTGATCATTTCCTGGCTGGCTTCAGGCGAACGCTGGCGCCCAAAGTTGCTTCAGCTTACGGGTTTCTGTTGCACGCCATTCGCAACGCGTCCCAGGTCTCACAGGGCGAGTTACCACTTTCGGCACTCGGCATTCGTGCACCCGACCGGGACACACTAATAATAGAACTGGCGTCACCTGCACCGTATTTTCTCTCGGTGCTTACAATGCCGATCGCTTTTCCGGCCTGGCCAGCTGAAATAGCGGATGAAAGCCGCTTCGCAAATCCGGATATGTTCGTGGGTAACGGTCCTTTCGTGTTGGACGACTGGCAGCCCGGTCACCGCATCAGCCTGCGCAAGAACAAGCGGTTTCGCGAAGCTAATTCCGTACGGATTGACATGGTCGAATACTATGCCATCAACGATTTGCTAACCGAGCTCAACATGTATCGGGCAGGAGAACTCGATATCACGGCATCAGTCCCAGGGGCCAATGTTGAGAAACTCAGGGCAAACCGTCCATCCGAATTGCGTATTGCGCCACGCCTGGCCATTTATTACCTCGCATTCGACCTCAGCGAAGCTCCACTTGATGATCTGGCTTTGCGCCAGGCATTGTCGATGGCCATCGACCGCACTGCACTTACGCAGGTGATCGGCCGTGGCGAGCAGCCCGCGTTTGGGCTCGTGCCAGATGGCGTCCGGGGCTACACACCGTCACGTTATGCGTGGGAAACGCTGACAAACCCGGAAAGACAAGAACAGGCGCGCCGCATGTATGCCAACAGCCCTCACTCGGCCAACGACGCACTGCGACTGAAGCTCTCCTACGATACCGGTGACATCCACGAGCGAATCGCACTTGCCGTGAGCTCTATGTGGCGTGACGTTTTGGGCATTGACGTCGAGCTGGACAAGCGAGAGTGGAAGTATTTTCTTGAGACACGCGGCAAGCGTGACGAATGGCAGATTATGCGTTTCGCCTGGACCGGCGACTACGATCACGCAAGCACATTCACGGACATACTCTTGTCCACGAGCCCGCAAAACCTGCCTGGCTACGCGAGTTCACGTTTCGATAGCCTGATCGCAGCGGCGACTGCGGAGCAGGATGTCGATGTGCAAGCGCGCCTGCTCGCGTCGGCGGAATCCACCATGCTCGACGACTACCCGATCGCACCATTATATTTTTATGTCAGCAAACACCTCGTAGGTCCGGGCGTGCGGGGATTTGACGATAATGTGCTCGATCAACATCCAAGCCGATATCTCAGGCTGGAATCAAACTCCACGTCGCCCTAAGGTGAGCCTCAGAGCTTCTGGAATACGAGCGTCGCGTTGGTACCGCCGAATCCAAAACTATTGGTCATGGCAGTCTTGATACCGGCGTTCTCGACCATCGAGGTCGCCAGGGGCATGCCGGCGATTGCGGGATCAGGCTCATTGCAGTTGATCGACGGCGCAATGAAGTCATTCTCCAGCATCAGCAGGCAGTGAATCGCTTCCTGCACGCCGGTTGCACCGAGCGAATGCCCGCAAAGAGATTTTGATGAACCGAACGACGGCAAGTCCTCGCCAAACACCGCACGCATGGCCTCTACTTCGGCAATATCGCCGGCTGGTGTGCTCGTACCGTGCGTATTGATGTAGTCGATGCGGCCATCGACAGTCGCATTCGCGATTTCCATACAGCGTGCCGCGCCCTCGCCCGACGGCGCGACCATGTCGTGGCCATCGGATGTCGCACCGTATCCCACGATCTCGGCATAGATCTTCGCGCCCCGCGCTTTCGCGTGCTCGAGTTCTTCGAGCACGACCATGCCGCCACCAGCGGCAATGACAAATCCGTCGCGCGTAACGTCATAGGGTCGTGATGCTGTTTCGGGCGCATCATTGTATTTGGACGATAACGCTCCCATCGCATCGAACAGGCAAGCCAGCGTCCAGTCTTCCTCTTCGCCACCGCCAGCGAAAATAATGTCCTGTTTGCCGAACTGAATCTGTTCCGCACCCGCGCCTATGCAGTGCGCGCTGGTCGCGCAAGCCGACGTAATGGAATAGTTGAGACCCTTGATCTTGAAGGGCGTCGTCAGACACGCGGACACCGTACTGCCCATCGTGCGTGTCACCATGTAGGGACCAATCTTGCGGACGCCACGTTCGCGCAGCTTGTCCGCACTCGCCACGATATTCGCACTCGATGCGCCGCCTGATGCTGCAATCAGTCCAGTACGAACATTCGAGATATCCGACTCTTCGAGCCCCGAATCCTCAACGGCCTGTTGCATCGAGATATAGGCATACGCTGCCGCATCGCCCATGAAGCGCAATACCTTGCGATCGATATGCTCCTTGGTATCGATATCGACCGATCCGGAGATCTGGCTCCGGAGGCCCATCTCCTGGTAGGACTCGTTGGCCACGATGCCAGAGCGGCCCGCCTTGAGTGATTCAGTGATTTCGGCCTGGTTGTTGCCGATACAAGAGACGGCGCCAAGGCCGGTTACGACAACTCGCCGCATTAGTTCTTCCTAGAAATCGTCAGTGGATGTGAACAGGCCGACACGAAGGTCTTCGGCCGTGTAGATCTCGCGACCATCAACCGACATCGTGGCATCAGCGATCGCCATGTTCAACCTGCGCGTTATGACGCGCTTGATGTCAATCTGGTAGGTAACGAGCTTCGCCTTCGGCAGCACCTGCCCGGTAAACTTGACCTTGCCCGAGCCCAGTGCGCGGCCCCGGCCTGGCAGATCGAGCCAGACGAGGTAAAAGCCCACGAGTTGCCACATAGCGTCCAGCCCGAGACACCCCGGCATGACCGGATCACCCTCGAAATGACACTTGAAGAACCAGAGGTCAGGATTGATATCGAGTTCTGCCTTGATTTCACCCTTGCCGTACTTGCCGCCTTCTTTCGAAATATGCGTTATACGGTCCATCATGAGCATATTTGGCAAGGGCAAACGTCCATTGTTGGGCCCGAACATATTGCCGTGGGCGCAATCAATCAGCTCTTCGTAGCTGAACGAATTAGGCCGTCCCGTTGATTCGAGGGCAGCGTTTGCGTCTGTCATGGTCATTGGCTCTCCAGCACACACATGGCTGGTCATAGTGGTCGCGCACTTATGCGCATTATCGCTAACGCGATTTTACCGATCGAGAAGGACCCCGGCTTTCGAATGTGCGCCAATCGGATGGCCGGCACGATCAGCTAGAATGTGGCATGGCGTCATTATTATCAGAACTCCGGCGACGCAACGTCGTCAAGGTCTGCCTCGCCTACCTGGCCACGGCGTGGCTGCTGTTGCAGGTCGCCGACACGGTCCTGTCCGCGTTTGGCAGCCCAGCGTGGGTCTTGCAGGCATTGATCGTTGTATTTGCGCTGGGATTACCGGCCGCAGTTGGTCTGGCCTGGGTCTTCGAGATTACGCCGCACGGCGTTATGAAAACCGATGAGATCCCGGCTGCCGAACGGGTCGGCTGGCACAAGAGCCGCAAGCTCGACTTCGCCATTATCGCCTTACTAGCGCTGGCGCTGGTTGCTGTCGTCATTGATCAATACGTCATCGAGCCCCCATCCGCCACGAGCATGTCGAGGCTTGCGGTTTTGCCGCTGAGCAATCAGTCCGGCAACCCCGACCAGCAGTACTTTGCAGACGGAATGACAGAAGCTCTGATCACCAATCTCGCGGGTGTCAGCGCGCTGCGTGTCGTGCCGCGCACATCGGTGATGCGTTTTTCAGGCAGCGAGCGATCCCTGCCCGCCATTGCGGCGGAGCTCGGCGTAGACGCGATCGTCTCGGGTTCCGTTGAGCGTAACGGAGACCAAATTCGGGTTTTGGTACAACTGATCGATGCGCGCAAAAATGAACTGATTTGGGGCCACGCGATTGAGAGCGGCTTCGTCGACGTGTTCCTCGTTCAGAGCCAGCTGGCGCAGGCGATCGCGAGGGAAGCGAACATTGCGATTACGCCACAGGAAGAGTCCCGGATTGCGCAAGCCGGGGAAGCGAGCGCCGACGGCTACGACGAGTATCTGCGCGGCATGCAATATTTCTATCGATTGACCCCATCCGACCTCGAAACCGCGCTGCGCCATTTCGATCTTGCGCTGGAGCAAAACCCGGACTCGCCTTTGCCTCACAGTGGCGTCGCCGCAACGTGGATTGGTCTGCAACAGATGGGATTTGTGCGCTCGAGCGAGGCGACTCCAAAGGCCGAAGCAGCGGCCTTGCGGGCACTGGAACTTGACGACCAGCTTGCTCAACCACACCTGTGGCTTGCAATCGTCAGGGCATGGAGCGATTGGAACTGGGATGAAGCCGAAGCACTATTCCTGCGCGCGATCGAGCTCAACCCGAGTTACGCGGACGTCCGCGGTTCCTACGGCCACCTGCTGGCGGTCAATGGTCGATTCGAAGAGGCATTCGAGCAGATCGAAATCGGCCTCGAACTGGACCCGTTCAATCCCTGGATACGGGGGCAGTACGGCGTCGTCTATCACATGACCGGCCGCTATGAAGAGGCCATTGGGACTTTTCACGAGGCTTTGCGAATCGCTCCCGGCCTGCCGTTCGTCTGGCTCGTACTGGCGGGCAGCTATCACCAAACCGGACAAGAACAGAAGGCAGTTGACGCTGAAGGATCACTGCTGGCCGCGCTCGGCCACACTGAGGCACAGCTTAGCCTTAGGCAGACCTATGCGGAACAAGGTTATGAGGTTGCAATGACCTCGATCGCTGACTGGTGGGCCAACGTCTCAGACACGTCGGGAACTCTCGGGTGGTGGGCAGCTTATCGATATGCACACACCGACCACGATGAGCGAACTATCGAGTGGCTGCAGCGCGCCTACGAACAAAGAGACCCGAATCTGCCGTTCCTCCGCTTCCCGGAATATGAACATCTCTACGACGACCCTCGAATGCGTGATCTCATGCAACAGACAGGCACTTTCTAGATCAATCACCAAAAAGCGCCTGGTCCACGTGATTCCAGAAATTCGGTTCGAATCCGTACTTGAGTTCAATCCAGCGCTCTCGCGATAAGCGCTCGGCACCGCTTCGAAACATCTCGATGAAATAGGTGTCCCAGGGTTCCCAGTGATCGTCTGCCAGAAGTCCGGTCTGATGCCGTGTATACGCCATGACCCAGATATCCAGCAGGCTGGTTTGGTACCGCTCCCACCGAACCGCCTCGATCTCTGTCAGCTGAGGATTCTCGCCACTTTTCTTTGCAAAAATCGCGGCCATTGATGGGTCTGCAATGATGAGATTCATAATTTGGGTATGTTGTTCGAAAATCGTATTGTCGTTCATACCCTGCAGCGCATTGGTGTTCTGGTTGACGCTGACGACGACAAATACCAGCGAGACGATTACGGCTAATGCGGCCGCCAGTTCGCCCAACGCCGCCCACTCTTTGATATTGAGTTTTCGCATAGTGGGTAGCATTGTAAACTGTCACTCTAACAACCAGTAGGGGACGACCGTCATGCTGCAGCTACTCATCGGAATCGTGTTGTTTTTTGGGATGCATTCGGCATCGATTGTTGCCCTTCCGTTGCGCGATCGCATCATCGCGAACAGCGAGAATGCCTGGAAAGGAATCTACTCCATAGCGTCTTTGGTCGGCGTCGTGTTGATGGTGCGCGGCTATGCAGATCTGAAGGCTACGCCGACACTCCTCTATGTTGCGCCAGTTTGGCTGCGCCATGTCTCGGCCCTGCTGCTGTTGCCGGTATTCGTCTTCTTCGTAGCCCCCTACTTTCCGGGCCGCATCAAGAAAACGCTCAAGCATCCACAACTCGCGGCCGTGAAGCTCTGGGCCCTTGCTCATCTGCTCGTCAATGGCACACTCGCCGACGTATTGTTGTTTGGCTCGTTCCTCGTGTGGGCTGTCGCTGATCGTGTTTCATTGAAGAAACGCCCACAACGGCCACTGCCGGGTGCGCCCGAGTCCAGTATGAATGACGTTATTGCGGTTGTGCTTGGCCTGGCCCTTTATGCCGTATTCGCATTCTGGGCGCACGAATGGCTGTTCGGCATGCGACCGTTCGTTTGACGAAGCGGACTCTATTTCTTCGGCCAACCTGACTTGAGGTGCAAGTCGCGCTGCGGGAACGGAATCTGGATCCCGTATTCCGCGAGCTTGGTTTCGAGCTCCCATAGGTAAGCTGAACGGCAACGCGTCGGGCGGCGCGCACCCTGGCGATTGACCCAGACCAGCAGCAGGAAATTCAGGCTACTGTCGCCGTACTCGGTCAGCCAGACATCCGTCTCGCGGCCCTTGCGATTGGCGAGCGTGTACGGCACTTCATCTACCGCCTCGAGCGCCGCCTTGCGAACGAGTTCTTTGTCGCTGCCATACGCTACGCCAAACGGAACACGCATGCGGCGCGTACGTTCGCCCAGTGTCCAGTTCGTTAGCCGTGTACTAACGAATTCGGAATTCGGCACAACGAGATCGATATTGTCATTGGTATTGATCAGTGTACTGCGTACATTGATTGCCTTGACCGTTCCAGTCAGCCCATTGTCGAGTTCGATGTAGTCGCCAACGCGAAGCGAGTGCTCGAACAGGATGATCAACCCCGACACGAAGTTGTTGACGATCGACTGCAGACCGAAACCGATACCGACGGACAATGCACCAGCCACAAGAGCCAGGCTTCCAAAATCGAGTCCGATCGACGACAACGCGATAAACAATGCGATGGTAACAATCGTGTAGTGGGAGAGGCGGCCGACCGTGTACAACGAGGCTTGTGTACCGGCTGACTCGTCATCGGCAAAGCGTTTTATCGCGTGTCGAATACCACGGGACAGCAACATCGCGACGATCAGGATTACGAAGAAGCGAACAATGTCGTTGCCCGTGACCGGAGTTTCCCCGATCGGGAATAACGTGACTTCACCCAGGCCCGCCACTCGACCAAACGCAGACTTGAGCCCACGGTTCAGTTTGCCCAGCCAGGACCGGAACGCGCCTTCGTATTTCCGCGCCGCGCTATCGACAACAGTCATCAGCAATTCGAGATCGGCGATCGCTGCCTTCAGGCGGCCTGCGTCCTCAAGTGTTTCCTGGGCGGTACCAACGCGCTGATCAAGTAGCCTTAGTGATGCTCGGTCGAGGTTGTCCCGGTTGGCGCCCTGTGCCGCGAGCAATTCCTCTTCAGTTTCACGCTCCCAGTCCGGGGCAAGTTGTACGACACTGCGGACCAGCTCTGACCACCCAATTGCCTGGTCACGTAACTCGCCTGTATCGGCACCCTCGAGAACAAGTTCCGCCCACCGGAGTTCGGTTTGGAATCGCGCAAGCGCGACCTCAGCCAGCGCCAGCCCAACCTCCGCATCGAGCAAACGTTGTTGCTCGAGACGTTGCTGCGACCGCCCCTGCGCCGTTTCAACGTCGAGACCGCTCGCGGCCAACTGAGCTGCACGCACTGCCTCGTGGGCTGCCTCAACGGCTGTTTGACTGGCATCTATGCGCTCCACCAGGTCAGCCAGTGCGTTTTCGTTATTGGTTACCTCGAGACGATCCGCAATTAACAAGACGCGCGCTGCGGTGTCATTCGCAAAGTCGACGGCGCGCTGGCGGCGATCGGCGAGCACGTCGAGTCGGCGCTGCGAGATGGCCTGCGCCGATCTCGCCTGAATTAGCCTGAGGCCAGCCAGCCAGCGGTCATCGCCGGCTCCCGCATCGACGTATGCCTTGAAATTGGCATCGCGGCGCCGCGTAGCCCCGTCAAGCACCCGTTGTTCACGATTGACCTCGACCAGTTCGTCAGCAGCCGTGGTACTGGAATCGCGCGCGATCGCTGCAAATTCCAGCAGCTGCACGATGGAATAGCCAACCGCCTCCTCCGGCAGTTGCTGCGTTGGCGGGTCGGTGTCATCCAACAGGTTCAGCAGTGCCGTGAAGTTGTCTCGCACCGCATCCAGAACGGATTGGGCGACTTCCTGGTTCTGGGGTCCGAGATCGACTATCTGGCCAGCGGCCTGTTCGAGAAACGCATCAACTCGAGGCTCGACCTCGGCGCGCATCCCATCGAAATAAGTCCACGTATCCGTTTCGAGAGTGATGAGATCCGGTATTGGTGGAGCTTCAGCCCCCGCCGTTTCCTGGGCGGAAGTATTGAATACAGCCAGCAGGCCGAGGGTCAGGACAGTGAGGCGTGACGCCCGCGCAATTTCCATGCGCTAGATTTTATCGTAGTCCAGCAGGATTGCATCCGAAACAGGCCGTGACTGGCAGGCGAGTACGAATCCTTTGTCGACCTCCCAGGGCTCGAGGCCGTAATTTGTCGCCATCGTGACCTCGCCTTCACGCAAATGGCAGCGGCATGTGGCGCAGACACCGCCCTTACAGGAATAAGGCAATTCGATACCCTTATCGGCCGCGGCCTCGACGATATTGGCGTCCTCGCGACTCATTTCGAAGGCTTTCTTATGACCATCCATGATAATCGTCACGGTCGCCTGGTCAGCAGTCTTTTGTTGTGGTGCTTCGCGTTTCGCATCCTTGCGCGGTACTCCGAACCGCTCGGAATGAACGTGCGCTTCGTCCATGCCGAGACCGATCAGGGCCTCGGTTACATCCTGAATCATCGAATCGGGTCCGCACACAAAACAATCGGATGCGCGCAAGCCTGCGCCAAAGTGCTTGTACAGTTCGCACACCTTGTCACCGTCGAGGCGTCCAACCATCGTTTCGAATTCCTGCTCTTCCTGGCTGAAAACGAAGTTCAATTGCAGGCGTTCAGGATAAAGATTCTTCAGCGCATACAGGTCTTCTATGAACATCGTCGTCGACTGCTTGCGGTTGCCATAAAAGAGAATGAAGCGACTGTTGGGTTCCTGCACCAGGATCGACTTGATCATCGACAGTATCGGCGTGATGCCGCTGCCGGCAGCGAAACCAACGTAGTCTTTGTTATTTGACGCATCGAGTTCGACGTGAAACTGGCCACTGGGCGGCATCGCCTCGATCGTGTCACCGACCTTCAGTTCACTGGCTGCGAATTCTGAAAACTGCCCGCCCGGCTGGACACGCACACCTATTTCAAGCGGCCGTTCACCCTGCGTCGAACAAATACTGTAAGTGCGTCGCAGCTTCTTGCCGTCAACCGTGATTTGGAAAGGCAAGTGTTGCCCCGCCAGGAACTCGTACTCGTCAGCAAATTCTTGCGGTACACCAAGCGCGATGCGCACGGCATCTTTTGACTCGGGCTCGATGCGTTCAACGGTGAGTGGATGAAATTGTCTCATTAACTTGCTCCGTCGCGGCTGAAGCCGCTCCCACAGTTCGATTGTTGTTGTGGGAGCGGCTTCAGCCGCGACATTTCAATCAGATGCACTTGAAGTATTCAAACGGTTCGAGGCAAGCATTGCACTTGTACGATGCCTTGCAGGCCGTTGATCCGAATTCGCTGACGACGGCCGTATCTGTTGACTCACACCTCGGGCACGCAACACTGCGAGCGCCATGCAATAATCCACGTTTGCTGCCACCTTCAGCCGGCGGCGCAATTCCATAGTCCCTGAGCTTGGTTCTGCCCTCTTCGCTGATCCAGTCGGTCGTCCAGGGCGGTGACAGCACACGTTTGATCCTGACGTACTCCACACCCTGCCTGGCGAGAACATCGACAACACTTTGTTCGATCACCTCAGTCGCCGGGCATCCCGAATACGTCGGTGTCAGTTCGACGATAACCTCATCACCGATCTTCACATCGCGAATTATGCCCAGATCTGCAATCGTTAATACCGGGATTTCCGGATCCGCAATCTCGGAAAGCCACTGCAGCACCTGCTGTTTGCTTAGTGCGACTTCTACCAAGTTGACCCCGGGTGAGCACGCTGCAGGTATTGCATCTCGGCAATCATGAAGCCCAGGTGCTCGCTGTGCCGCCCTTCCTTGCCGCCGCTAGCCATCCATTCATCCTCGGGCATTGCAAGCGTGCCATCGGCGAGTACGGATGCGACACTCTCCCGCCACTGTTCGCGTATCTTGTAAAGATCCGGCCCATCGAACTCGTTCTCGAATACATTGTCGACTTCGTCGGCCGCGAAAAACTCGCCCGTAAACCGCCACAGAAAATCGATTGATCCCTGCGCACGTTCGTGACTCTCTTCGGTGCCATCACCGAGGCGAATGAGCCACTGCGTGTTGTGCCGCAGGTGGTAACGGATTTCTTTTTCCGCTCGCGCAGCAATCTCTGCAACACGCTCGGCCGAACAATGCACGAGCGCCTCGAGCTGCAGAAGATAGAACGACTCGAACAACACGAGCTTGGCAATAGAGTCGCCGAAGTGGCCGTTGGGTTGCTCGATCAGCAGAAAGTTGCGGTATTCGTTTTCGTCACGCAGGAACGCGAAGTCGTCCTCGCCGCGGCCGTTACCTTCGAGTTCTCCGGCATACGTGTAAAACATGCGGGCCTGGCCGATGAAATCGAGTGCGAAATTCGCATTGGCGAGCTCTTCCTCGAGTTCCGGGTAGGCGGCAACGAGCTCGACCATGCGCTGACCAAGAATCAGCGCGTTGTCGCCCAAGCGCAGGACATAGGCCAGCAACGCGTCATTCTTGTTCACAGGTTTTCGACCCCGTCAGGAATCTCGTAAAACGTCGGGTGACGGTAGATCTTGTCTTCGGCCGGCTCGAAAAAGGCCGCCGTCTCGGCGGGATCCGACGCCACGATCTGGCTCGAGCGCACGACCCAGATGCTCACACCTTCGCTGCGACGTGTGTATGTGTCGCGAGCGTGATCGAGCGCCATCTGGTCATCGGCCGCATGGATGCTGCCGGCGTGTCGGTGACTCAAGCCTGATTTGCTACGAATGAAGACTTCGTAGAGGGGCCATTCTTTCTTTGACATTCTGTTTAACCTCGGCTGTCGCGCTGTCAAGCAGCGCTCCTACGTGAAGATTGTTTTTCCGCATAGGCCTGTGCGGCTTCGCGCACCCATTCACCATCGTCGTGCGCTTTGCGACGCTTGGCGAGGCGTTGTTTATTGCAAGGGCCATTGCCCTTAATGACTTCGATGAATTCCTGCCAGTCAATGTCGCCATACCGGTAATGACCAGACTCTTCATCGAACTCAAGATCATCGTCCGGCACCTTCAGACCAAGGAACTCGGCTTGCTGCACCGTGACATCAACAAACTTCTGTCGCAGCTCATCGTTGGAGAAACGTTTGATTTTCCAGGCCATCGACTGGGCGGAGTGTTTGGAGTCCGCATCATTGGGCCCGAACATCATCAGCGATGGCCACCACCAGCGATCGAGAGCATCCTGGGCCATCGCCTTCTGCTCGGCTGTGCCCTCGCAAAGCACGCGCAAGATGTCGAACCCCTGGCGCTGGTGGAAACTCTCTTCCTTGCAGATGCGCACCATCGCGCGCGCATAGGGCCCATAGGAACAGCGGCAGAGCGGTATCTGGTTCATGATAGCGGCGCCGTCGACGAGCCAGCCGATCGCGCCGATGTCAGCCCAGGTCAGGGTCGGGTAGTTGAAAATGCTCGAGTACTTGGCCTTGCCTGATAGCAGGTCGGCGACCATCTGGTCTCGCGAGACGCCGAGTGTTTCGCCGGCGCCGTATAGATACAGCCCGTGTCCAGCTTCGTCCTGGATCTTCGCCAGCAGAATTGCCTTGCGTTTCAGACTCGGCGCTCGTGTCAGCCAATTGCCCTCTGGCTGCATACCGATAATCTCGGAATGTGCGTGCTGCGAGATTTGCCGGATCAGCGTGCGACGGTACGCCTCGGGCATCCAGTCCTTGGCCTCGATTTTTTCTTCTTCATCAACACGTTTCTGGAACGCATCGAGTTGTTCCTGCGTATCCAACGCGTCGTGCTTCTGCGGACTTTTGTCTTGCTGATCAAGGCCTTGGGTATACATGATGCCGCTCTTGTGTTTGGGAGGTGGTCTGTGGGAGCGGCTTCAGCCGCGACAGTCGCGGCTGAAGCCGCTCCCACAACATGTTACGTTTTTTTGCCACTTTCAACAAATTCTGTGTCGGTTTAGCTTTCGAGTAAGGACTGCCCGCGCGCCACCGCGCGCCCCCGGAACAGGGCGACGAACTCTTTGCGCTGGTTGACCACTTCAACGGCGTACACGCCGCTGCGCTTGCCGCGATGCTCCTCGAGGGCGACCGCCCGCAGCTCATCGCCGGCAACCGACGGCCGCAGGAATTCGATCGTTCCGGAACCCGCCACTGTTACATCGTCATAGGCATTGCACGCGAAGGCGAACGCCGTATCCGCCAGTGTAAAAACCAGCCCGCCATGACAGATGTCGAAGCCATTGGTCATGTCATCGCGAACAGTCATCGTCGCCACAGCCGAGCCGGGCTCGGGAATTTCGATCTCGATACCAAGTGCCCGTGACGCAGTGTCGTTGGCGTACATCATGTCAGCGCAGGCGCGCGCTGTTTCGAGTTCTTTCATTCAGGCTCCAATCCGCCAAAGCGCTGCATAAATGCCGGCGCCGGTGGCGGCAATGGCCCATCGGCCGTTTCCATTGTTTTGTCCAGGTAGGCGTCTGCTTCGGCATGAATTGCCCGGTACAGGTTGCGGCACAGCTGGTAGGCGAAAGTCCCGTTCCAACCGGTCGGCAGCAACTCGACGGGCAAATGTGGATCCCGCAGCAGAACCTTGCGATATTCCTGGATCAAAAGCGTCCGGACCAGGAACGCCGATTTGGGCGAAACACTGGCGTCCTTTCCGAACGCGGTAATCAATGGGCGAAACCGTTCGACGAAACTGGCATAGCGTTCGTCAATATCGAGAAGGTTCCAGCTGTCCTGCGCCAGGCGCCGCATTGCAGCCTCGTTGCGGATCGTCTGTCCCGACATGACGACCAGCTCGTCAGCCACATCCAGGCGCTGAAGGGCAACGTCGAGGCCCGACATATCAGGCATCGGGTGCGCAAGCACGCTCGGCGACAGCGCCCCAAAACCCAGCCAGCCCAGTTCCTTGCGCACGGCTTCTTTCTTGCCGCTATCGACGCTGTTAAGCAGGACTGTTGTCCATTCGCCGTTCCAGTTCGAGGCCGGCTCACCGTAAATCTTGTGTGTCGCCTGCTCGAATCGCTCGCGTCCCTCTTGCGTCAGGCTGTAGTAACTGCGGCGTCCGATCTGAGTAGATTGCAGCCAGCCATCCTGTACCAGGCGAAATACCGAGGTGCGCACCAGGCGCTCGCTGATACCAAATTCCTGCATCGCGACAATCAGGCTGCCAAGCCAGACGGTGCCACCACGCGGCGCGATCGAATCGCCAAAAACTGTCGTGATCAATGATCCTGTGCGCAACGTGCGTCGCGAACGGAATTCAGCCACGAGACTTCTACTTGCGGATTCGATCGTCATTGTTGCTTTGCTTGCGCCGGAAGCGATCGACCGTATATTGTGATACCGATTTTTTCAAATCTACTTCATTTTTGTATCTGCCTATACGAATCTCTTTATGAAACTCTCAAACCTTGTACAAGACCGCTGGGTCGAAGGCGATGGCGACGGACGAGTACTGACGTCCGCCGTGTCGGGCGACCCGGTAGCGTCAATTACAAGTGACGGCCTCGATTTCCGGGCGATTCTCGATCACGCGAAGTCCATCGGCGGCCCCAATCTGCGCAAGCTGACCTTCCACGAGCGTGGCGACATGCTCAAAGCCCTGGCGATCTACCTGAACGAGCACAAGCAGGAGTTCTACGACCTGTCGACCCAGACTGGCGCAACGCGACGCGACAGCTGGCCCGATATCGATGGCGGCATTTCGACCGTGTTCGTATTCTCGAGCAAGGGCCGCCGGGAAATGCCGAACGACCATGTGTATCTCGATGGTCCGCCCGAATGGCTGTCGAAAAACGGTACGTTTGTCGGCCAGCACATCTTCACGCCCAAGCTCGGCGCCGCGATTCACATTAACGCCTTCAACTTCCCGTGCTGGGGCATGCTCGAAAAGCTCGCGCCGACTCTGCTCGCGGGTGTTCCGGCAATCGTCAAGCCGGCATCGAGCACGGCATACCTGACCGAACTCATGGTCCGCCGCATCATCGATTCCGGTCTTCTGCCCGAGGGCAGCCTGCAACTGATCTGTGGCGGTGTCGGTGACCTGTTTGATCACCTGGACTGCCAGGACACGATCGCGTTCACGGGTTCCAAGGGCACGGCCGAGATGCTGCAGGCGCACCCGCGCGTTGTCAGTGAATCAGTTGCCTTCACCGCCGAAACCGACTCCCTGAATATGTCGATACTCGGTCCTGACGCGACACCGGGAACACCGGAGTTTGATCTCTATATCCAGGAGGTCACGCGTGAGATGACCGCAAAAGCCGGACAGAAGTGCACGGCTATCCGGCGCATCATCGCGCCGGCTGACGTCGCCGGCGATGTTGTCAAAGCACTGTCTACAGCACTGGGCGAGATTCGCATTGGCAACCCGGCCATCAAGGATGTGGATATGGGCGCTCTCGCCAGCCACGGACAACGCGACGAGGTGCGAGAACGGGTCGCCGAGTTATCAAACGAAGCCGAACTTGTATTCGGTGGTACAGACGATTTCGACGTTGTCGACGCCGATGCACAAAAGGGTGCGTTCTTCATGCCCACGCTGCTGCACTGCGAAAAACCGCTGACCTCACGCGCTGTGCACTCCGTCGAAGCTTTCGGGCCCGTGAGCACAGTCTTGCCGTACGACTCGCTCGACGAGGCGATTGAACTTGCAAGGCTCGGAGAAGGCAGCCTCGCTGGATCAATCGTGACCAACGACAACGACGTTGCACGCGAACTCGTACTCGGTACAGCCGCCTACCACGGCCGCATGATCATCATTAACCGTCATTGTGCCGCCGAATCGACGGGACACGGTTCCCCGCTTGCACACCTCGTGCACGGCGGGCCGGGACGCGCAGGCGGTGGCGAAGAAATGGGTGGCGTTCGTGGCGTGCTGCATTACATGCAACGCACAGCATTGCAGGGGTCACCTGAAACGCTGTCACATATCGGTCATCGCTGGATTCGCGGCGCCGACCAGAAAGACCCGGGCGTGCACCCGTTCCGAAAGACCTTTGACCAGCTGCACATCGGCGATGCATACACGAGTGAATCACGCGAGATTACGCTCGATGATATTGACCATTTTGCGGAATTCACTGGCGATACGTTTTACGCCCACATGAACGAGGAAGAGGCGAAGAAAAACCCGTTCTTCGAAGGACGTGTTGCGCACGGCTACCTGATCGTTTCATTCGCGGCCGGTTTGTTTATCGACCCGGACTTCGGACCCGTGCTGGCCAACTATGGCGTTGATGATCTGCGCTTCCTGCAGCCCGTCAATTATGGCGACTCAATCAGAGTTCGGCTTGTCTGCAAGCAGATGACACTGCGTGGTGACACGGGCTACGGCGAGGTGCGCTGGGATGCCGAGATCACGAACCAGGACGACGAGATCTGTGCGCAATACGACGTATTGACCATGGTCGCCACCGACGCGCACTGGGCATCAGTGAAGTAACGTATTGCGTCACAGCACTAACAGACGTATATGGGCGGTATTAGCGAATTTTTGAGGAGATTTGGTATGACTAGCGTGGGCGATACATCGGCCCTTCTCGAGAGTTTCCTGGCCGACGCCACCCGCCGGAATCGAAATGAGCCTGAATTCCTGCAAGCCGTCGGCGAGGTAGCGACGAGCATAGTCCCTTACATTGCGACACGTCCCGAGTACAAGGAAACGCGCATTCTTGAGCGACTGACTGAAGCTGACCGGATAATCAGTTTTCGGGTCGTCTGGGAAGACGACAAGGGAAACATTCGTGTGAATCGCGGCTACCGCGTGCAATGGAATAACGCGATCGGTCCGTACAAAGGTGGGCTCCGGTTTCACGAGAACGTTAGCCTGAGCATCCTCAAATTTCTCGCTTTCGAACAGACATTCAAAAACAGCCTGACGGGATTGCCGCTCGGCGGAGGCAAAGGCGGCTCCAATTTCAATCCAAAGGGCAAATCTGATCGGGAGATAATGCGTTTTTGTCAGGCGTTCATGACCGAACTGCACCGCCATATAGGACCGTACACCGATGTTGCCGCTGGTGATATTGGCGTCGGTACGCGTGAGATAAGTTACATGTTCGGACAGTACAAGCGGCTGGAGAACAAATTTACCGGTGTGCTGACGGGAAAAGCCCTGAGCTATGGTGGCAGCCAGATACGCGTCGAAGCCACTGGCTACGGCTGCGTTTACCTGATGGAAGACATGCTAAAACATCATGGTCAAACGCTCGATGGTAAAACCGCGCTCGTATCCGGCGCCGGCAATGTTGCACAGTATGCGACCGAAAAGCTCATCGACCTTGGAGCAAAAGTAATCACAATGTCCGACTCCAGAGGGTTCATACATGAACCCTCCGGCATCGACACAGAGCGACTTGAGTTCATCAAGGACCTCAAAACGAATCGCCGTGGCTCGCTCCAGGAATATGCAGAAGAGTTCGGTGTCGAATTTCATGCGGGAAAACGACCATGGTCTGTGCCTGGCAATCTCGCTCTCCCCTGCGCCACCCAGAACGAACTTGACGACGACGATGCGAAATCGCTGATAAAGAACGGCTGCATTGCCGTAGCCGAGGGCGCGAACATGCCAACAACCCAGCGCAGCGTAGATACGTTCCAGGAAGCCGACATTTTGTACGCCCCGGGAAAGGCTGCGAACGCCGGCGGCGTGGCGACATCCGGTCTCGAAATGACGCAGAACAGCATGAGATTGTCGTGGTCGCGCGAGGATATCGATACGCGTCTACGCGCGATTATGTCGGGCATCCACGAGCAATGTGTCGAGTACGGGAACCACAACGGAAATGTTGATTACGTCAAGGGCGCCAATATAGCAGGGTTCGTCAAAGTCGCCGATGCGATGCTTGCTTACGGCGTCATGTAAATGGAATTGAGAAACAAGACGATTGCCATCACGGGTAGCGGGCGTGGACTGGGTGCGGCCACGGCGCTGCGTTTGTCGGGCCAAGGGTGCAGCATCGCGCTCATCGATCTCGACGACGAGGCGCTCGACGCAACAAAAACAGCCTGCGAACAGGCAGGTTCACCCAAGGTCATTTGCTACAACGTCAATGTCAGCTCCGAACCTGATGTCGAAAAGTTGTTTTCCGATATCGGCACAGACTTCGGCGCACTCCATGGCCTGGTCAACAATGCCGGTATTACTCGCGACGCGCTGACGCTGAAGTACAAGGATGGCGAACTAGTATCGAAAATGACGCTCGAGCAGTGGCAACTGGTCATCGACGTAAACCTAACCGGCGTGTTCCTGTGCGGCCGCGAGGCGGCGGCGAGAATGATCGAGCTTGGTTGTGAAGGCTGCATCATCAATATCTCCTCGATTTCGCGCGTCGGCAACATGGGCCAGGTCAACTATTCGGCGACCAAAGCCGGGGTACAGGCGATGGCCGTGGTATGGGCCAAGGAATTTGCACGTTACAACATTCGTGCCGCATCGATCGCACCCGGGTTCATCGGCACCGAGATGGTCATGGCCATGAAACCCGAGGCGCGTGAGAAACTCACTGCACACATCCCGTTGCAGAGGATGGGTGACCCCGATGACATCGCCAGCACTGTCCAGTTCATACTGGAGAACGACTACGTTAGCGGGCGCTGTTTCGACATTGACGGTGGGTTGCGACTTTAGCGTCCGGAATCAGTGAGCAAGGCCAGCCTCGGCTACCAACGTCAGCAATCCGATCTGGATCGCGACATGGCCATCTTCGTCTTGCCAGGTTTCGTGCAGTGAGTGGCTGCCTCCGCTCACACCGCCGCGGCTCATCGTGATGGCCGGTATGCCCAGCGATATCGGATAATTGGCATCAGTTGATGAAATGGCAAAAGCCGGCTCAATTTCGAGCGCGCGCATCGCGGCGGCGGCACGTTGCACCAGCGCCGATTCGATATCGCCGCGCGCGGCGGGCCGTTTGCCGACTCGTGTCACGTTTACGGTCAGTTCCGGGCCCCTTGTTCTTGCCGCGTTCTCTTCAGCCAGCGCCTGTTGCACAGCATTCTGGAAGACAGCATCGATGACATCGAGCCTGTCCTGGCTGCCCGAGCGCAGGTCGACCTCCATCCATGACTCGAATGGGACTGAGTTGATAGATGTTCCACCACCGACCCGGCCGATGTTGTAGCTGACCTTGGGCTGGCCCGCGACTGCGTCGGGTCCCTCTTTGACGAACGCCGCGATTGCGCGGCCCAATGCATGATGCGGATTGGCCGTTCCGAAAGCGCCCCAGGAATGCCCTCCCGGCCCTTTGTACGTCACCCGATAGCGGTGCGAGCCAACGCCACCATAGATGAGTCGGCTGGATTTGCCACCGTCCACGGCGATCATGCTGTCGATTTTATCCGCGCCATCCCGAAACAGGTGTTTGACGCCGCGCAAGTCGCCGAGACCCTCTTCGCCAACATTGCCGATAAAAAGAATATCCGCCTCGGTCTCGACGCCAGCGGCCTCGAGAGCCCGCAGCACTGCCAAGACAACAACCAGGCCACGCGTGTTGTCCCCTACGCCCGGAGCCTTGTAGGTGTCTCCTTCTACACTCACCGAAACGTCGGTGTCAGCGGGGAAAACGGTATCCAGGTGCGCGGTGTAGGCAACGACTCGATCGCCAACGGTTCCCGGCCGCCGGCCAATGACATTTCCGGCCTCGTCAACTGTCACGTCCGCTAATCCAGCTTCGCGAAGCATTTCTG
>Ga0255052_10000480_pt1 | contig 32434 bp, 23 predicted proteins | sample JV7_2_21_MG_FD_188632 | JGI IMG/M metagenome (GOLD analysis project Ga0255052, IMG submission 188632) | Seawater microbial communities from Jervis Inlet, British Columbia, Canada - JV7_2_21 | ecosystem: Environmental > Aquatic > Marine > Inlet | place: Canada: British Columbia | collected...
GGCAGATCGACAAAATACAGCCGGACAAGTTCGACATAATAGGAGCTTTAATCGCACTTATCGGTGTCTGTATTATCATGTATTGGCCCCGGACCTGATTTCAATTGTTGACGTCGAAGATCCGCCTCTGGAGGGATGACTCATACCCTGTTCTCCACCTTTTGAAGATATTGAGATACCAAACAAGCTCTCCCAACATATCAGCAAATATTAAAGGCCCATCAAAACCAGGGATATCCATGCCTGATAAATAAAACCTTGATTCCTACGTATCCCCGCTATAAAATTTTAATTTTACAAACCAAGAATTTTTAAGATACTCCTAACCTATTTTTAATAAATCCGCTAAAGTCGCTGCGCTCAAAAAAGAATGTTGAACTGAAAATTTTTGGGGATTCTGGCGAGTATTTCGAGGATAGCGGTTAAGCTTCACTGTGTGTCGAAATTTGAGCATTGCACGGAGAGTACGTCAATTTTTTCTAAAGCCGGGAAAATGGAGGCAAAACAAACCATGGAACTTAAAAAGCTTCTTGAACATAAAGCGGTGGACATGGGTGCCCGGTTTTTCGGGGTGGCAGATTTAACCGAGGCAAAAAAAGCCATTTTGGAACAGGGCGGGGAATTTTTAAACGCATTTCCCCGGGCACTTTCAGTAGGGATAGCAATGAGTGACCGAATCGTGGACCAACTTCCCCGCCACAAGGAGGCCATAATTGCCAGGACCTATGCTTACCTGTATTACACGGTCAACCAAAGCCTGGATCGGATCGCATTGCGCCTCAGCGCCACGTTGAACGAACATGGCTTTAAATCCCTTCTGGTTCCTGCCTCGGATAGAGCCGACACAAAAAACATTCGAGGCATTTTTTCCCATAAGCTGGCTGCGAATCTGGCCGGTTTGGGCTGGATAGGACCGAGCTGCATGCTGATTACACCGGAAATCGGTCCACGTGTTCGATGGGTGACCGTTTTGACTGATGCCCCCATGAAAACCGGCCTTCCTTTAACCAATGGGTGCGGTGATTGTCGAAGCTGTGTTGAAGGTTGTCCGCCCAATGCCTTCACGGGCAGGTCCTTTGATCCTTCTGAACCTCGGGAATCCCGTTTCAACATTCAGCGATGTATCGATTACCGCGATCACCTGGAGAAAAAAATAACCGGGGTCAGAGTTTGCGGAATGTGTGTCAATGTTTGCCCCATTGGCAAAGAGAAAAAATCAGCTTAAATCAAAAAATCCATAATGTACTCCCCCTTGGAAAATAGTGATGAATTTATATGGGAGCGTAATGGGGCACCTATTGACCTCTGATGCAGGCTCTGATAATGATCCAGCCTTTTCAAAAAAATTACTGAATTCAAAAGGACAAATTCCCCCAAATGTTTAATAAAAACATTGCTTCGCCTCCTGCAGAAAAGTCTTTGTATGGGATCGTTTATATGATCTCTATGACGGTCTGTTTTGCTTCTTTGGATGCAGCAGCGAAGCATCTAAGCAGTGAACTTCCGTTGTTGATGGTGGTGTGGGGACGTTATGTGTTTCATTTTCTTTTTGTTACACTTTTCTTTTTCCGAAGGGCATCGGGGAATATCCTTCAGACAAAAAAAATAAAGCTGCAGATGCTTCGTTCAATTTTGATTTTTTGTGCGGGCCTTACATTCTGGGGCGCTTTGATGTTTATGCCGCTGACGGATTGTTTTGTAATTGCTTTTACCTCCCCCCTGTTGGTAACAGCACTTTCGGTACCGATTTTAGGTGAAAATGTCGGCACACAACGTTGGGGAGTTGTTATAGTTGGGCTTCTTGGTGTTTTGATCGTCATGCGGCCAGGAATGGGAATATTTAATTGGGTGTCAATCTTACCGTTGATCACTGCCCTTTTTTACGCAAGCTTACAAATCACAACTCGCATTCTCGGGCAGTCAGATAATGCATTAACGACTCTGTTCTATTCAGGTGCAGGCGGACTGATTCTCTCCAGTATTGCCGTTCTATTCGTCTGGGTGCCGCCCTCGCCTGAACAGTGGTTGGTCTTCGTGCTGCTGGGATTGCTTGGAACGATAGGGCATTACTTTATGATTAAAGCCTTTGAATTCGCTCCGGTATCTTTGCTGGCGCCATTTGATTATACCACCCTCATATGGGCAACGATTTTAGGTTTTATTCTATTTGGAGATCTACCCGATACCTGGACCATTTCGGGTGCCATTATTATTACCTCAAGCGGTCTCTATCTGATGATGCATGAAAGACGTTTCGTTACCGCATGACATTTAACTTTTCTTTAAAAACCACCTGTGAGAATGATAATCAACCGATGGAAAAGCGCTTGTCGGTCTGAAGTTGACTTAGATGTCGGGATATCGATATAATAAAACTGTGGTGTCAAGCGATGCGATGACGATAAAGGAGGTTCATCATGGGCATTATTGCAATCACCAGAGGTTATTATAGCAGCGGCAAGGAGATTGCAGAAAAGGTCGCGCAACAATTAGGGTACGGTTGTGTTTCCCGGGAGATTATTCTCAAAGCTTCAAAAGAATTTAACATTCCAGAATTAAGCCTCATCCACGCATTTGAAGATCCACCCTCCATTTTAGATCGCCTTACCGGTGGAAAGAAAAAATACATCGCTCACACTCGAGCTACCCTTTTAAAGCATCTGTTGAAAGACAATGTGGTCTACCACGGATTTGGAGGTCACTTTTTCGTTGAAGGTATATCCCATCTACTCAAAGTTCTGATTACCGCCAAGCTGGAATATCGTATACCGATTGTAATGAAACGGGATAATGTGTCAAGAAAAGAGGCCTCACGATCTTTAAAAAAAATTGACGATCAACGCAGGAAATGGGGGCAAAAGCTATACGGTATCGAACCATGGGACCCTAGCCTCTATGATCTTGTCCTTCGTATCGACAAGATTACGGTTTGGGATGCTGTGGATACAATATGCCGTATCACCAGGTTAAAGCAATTCCGAACGTCTCCTGAATCGAAAAGGGAAATGGAAGATTTGGCTCTCACCATTAAGATAAAGAATTTTCTTATGGACGTAAAACCAAAGGTTGACGTTTACATCAAAAGGAAATTGGTTTATCTGGTAACCGAGGCTCAGTTAAGCGAGGAATCTGAGATGGTCAACAAAATGGGTGAGATTATGAAAATACTTCCGGATTTAAAAGGGATCAAAGTGGTAAAAGAACTACGGCGAAAGTCACGTGCGCCTCAGTAAACCTCTGGCAGTTTTTTGATTTGTCCGTATGCTCGTTTCCCCGATGAACCACAAAAATGTCTTTTGCCATCCTTTATTATACTCGATTTTTCTACGATCATTTTTCTTGTCTTCCGTGTTATTTATGTTACAAGTTGCTTGCTAGAAATTATTTCAAACGCAGGTTTTTCGCTAAATGGCAAAATGCCGCTCAATAGCGATTTTGAAACCGGCTTTAATCTTTAAAGGTTTTTATTGATGTGGGAACTTATCGGTGCCGTATTTTTAGGTTGGAGTCTCGGAAGCAATGATTCGGCCAATATCTTTGGTACAGGAGTGGCTGCTAATGTTTTAAAATATAAAACAGCCATCGTTCTGATTTCCACCTTTGTTATTATCGGTGCGCTCCTCGAGGGGTACAAGAGCATGGACACCGTGGGTGAAATGACACAGCTGTCACATATGGCCGCTTTTATTGCAACTATTTCAGCCGGCTTTTGCGTGGCCGTTTTTTCATATCTCTCGCTCCCTGTTTCAACCTCTCAAGCCATAATGGGTGCAGTGCTTGGAATCGGAATGATATCAGGGATTCCAGATTTTTCAAAACTTTCTAAAGTGCTTCTCGCCTGGGCGCTCACGCCGATCGGCGCCATGCTTCTTACCGCTATTTTATACCCTGTTATCGGAAAACTCTTTAAAAACATCCTTTTGGATATTAAACGTCGTAACCTGTTTATTCGAATTTCGTTGATTTTCGCCGGTTGTTACGGAGCGTATTCTCTGGGTGCCAACAACGTGGCCAACGTTACAGGTGTCTATGTGGGAGCCGGCCTTTTATCTCCATTTTACGCCGCACTGCTCGGGAGCCTCAGCATTGCAGCGGGTGTCTTGACATACAGCCGGAATGTCATGGAAACGGTCGGGAAAAAAATTGTAGACTTGGATGGTTTTTCTGCATTTATTTCTGAGTTTTCCGCCGCAATTACGGTTCACCTGTTTACTCAGGTGGGTATCCCGGTATCCACATCCCAGGCTATTGTTGGCGGCGTAGCAGGGGTCGGTTTCATAAAAGGTTCAAAAACCGTAAAAAAAAGGACGCTTATAGAGATAGCCATCGGATGGGTTTCTACACCATTGTCCACCGGTGCCCTTGCCTACCTGATCATGAAGATTTATCTTGCCACTTTCGGCATGGGTACCTGAAGTATGACTTTCATCTTGTCGATTTTAAGCATTTCTTTTTAAAGGAGGAACTGGGAACAATGATATTTTTTAAAAAAGAAAAAGAAGTGATCGTGCTCATCGTAAAGCATACTGAAATTGTGGAAGATTGTTTGTTATCAGCTGCAAAGGCGATAGATTCCTACCTTAAGGACGATATAGATAGCGCAAAAAGATTGGCCCAACAGGTCGATAGAATCGAGACCAGAGCCGACCTGGTCCGTTATGAAATGCGGGATAAACTCTATTCCGGTGCTTACTTACCACGGCTTAGAGAAGATATTTATAGGCTGGTTGAAAGCCTTGATGAGGTGGCCGATGCAGGGGAAGCCTGCTGTGATTTTTTCTTAAATCAACGACCGGTGTTTCCTGATGAATTAAAACCGCTGTTTTTTGAGGTAAATCAGGAATCCCTGGGTATCATCAAACCATTGAAGGCAGCGATCCTTTGCTTTATCAAAGGGGAATGCTCGACAAAAGTCATTCGTGCGCATGCAAAGGAGGTCGGCCTCAAAGAATCAGAAGTGGACAAGATCGAATGGGACTTAACAAAACAAATCTTTATCTCCACCTTGGACCACAGCCACAAACTTCACCTGAGACGCTGTTTGGAGATCATCGCCTCGGTGTCAGACCTGGCAGAAGATGTAACAGATCAGCTCGACCTGGTTACACTAAAATCAATGATTTAAACCGTGATAGATATTGAGAGGAATTAAAATGAAAATCGCCATCACCATGACCAACTCACCCAAACCCAAGCCGGACGATTCTGCACTCGGTTTTGGAACACGCTTCACCGATCATATGTTTAATATGGATTATCATCCCGATGAGGGGTGGCATAACCCTCGAATAGAGCCTTACAGACCGATCGAGATGGACCCTGCAACAATGGTGCTTCACTACGGTCAAGCTATTTTTGAAGGGCTAAAGGCATACCGGACCCGTGCCGGTACTGTCCAGCTCTTCCGACCAAAGGACAATTTTAAACGGTTAAATCGTTCGGCCAAAGCATTATGCATACCGGAGGTGGATGAGACTCTTGCTCTCGATGCATTGAAAAATTTGTTGCGCATCGAAAAGGACTGGGTTCCAAAAGCGCCTGAAACATCCCTATATGTACGCCCTACTATCATTGCGATGGATCCCTTCCTGGGTGTGCGCGCTTCATATACCTATCGGTATTTTATCATTCTCTCTCCGGTGGGCGCTTATTATGCCGAAGGTTTTAATCCGATCAAAATATGGGTTACCAAAGACCATGTTCGGGCAGTGCGCGGCGGTATGGGCGAAGCCAAAACGGCGGGCAATTATGCGGCAAGTCTGCTTGCTGCTGAAAAGGCGCACAAAGAAGGGTATTCCCAGGTGTTATGGCTGGATGGCGTAGAACAAAAATATGTTGAAGAAGTTGGATCCATGAACATTTTTTTCGTTATCAACGAAGAACTGATCACACCATCCCTCAGCGGGAGCATCCTTCCGGGAATAACAAGGAACACTATCATTTCCCTTGCAAAAATATGGGGGATGAAAGTTACAGAGCAAAAAATCAGTATCGATGAATTGATTGAAGCCCATGCATCCGGAATACTTACTGAAATTTTTGGGGCAGGGACAGCTGCAGTTATTTCACCGGTTGGAGAAGTAAAATATGGAGATAAAATCATAACCATCGGTGACAGCCAGGTGGGCCCGAATGCTGGAAAATTTTTTAAGGCAATCACCGACATTCAGTATGGAAGAGCTGAAGATTCCATGGAGTGGATCGAGCCGGTGACTTGATTTTTTGGTTTTGGAGAAAACCTTCATTTATCATTTGGAAGCATCATGTGACAAATTCACACACAACCCATTATCTGCCTGAGTTTATATCAAAAATGGGGGTGGAAGCGCTCCCTCCTGTTCTTAGCAATACCTTTTCCACCTATTACAAACAGGTTGTTTCGGGTGAAACCGGTCTTATATCTGATAAAGAGATCAGGCCGGTTAATCCTGAGGACTTTGAAGATGCCCGGTATTTAACCACCTATATCAGAGCAGGAAAAAATGCACTCAAACACGCCGTCAGAATAGTGTTAAACGGCGGCCTGGGAACAAGCATGGGGCTTACCCGGGCCAAGTCGCTGATCGAAGTTAAAAAGGGTAAAACGTTTCTTGATATCATTCTGGACCAGTCTGAGAGCTGTAAAATAAGGCTGGCCCTTATGAACAGTTTCAGCACGGATGCAGATACCCGCGCGACCCTGTCAAAGATCAGCCCCCTCCCGCCGCCGCTCATTTTTCTGCAACACAAGTTCCCAAAAATTCTCAAAAAAAATCTGGCGCCGGCCACCTGGCCAAAGAATCGAGATCTGGAATGGAATCCGCCTGGACACGGCAATATCTATCTCGCTCTATTTTCATCCGGATCCCTTTTGCGACTTCTAAATGATGGGATAAAATATGCTTTGATAACCAACTCTGACAATTTGGGGGTTACCATGGATGAGTCTCTGCTGGGCTATTTTTCAGAAAAAGGATTTCCATTCATGATGGAGATTTCAGAAAGAGCACCGGCAGACAAAAAGGGGGGGCACCTCGCCAGACGCACTGACGGCCGCCTAATTCTGCGGGAGGCAGCACAATGCCCTGAAGCCGAACTCAACGCTTTTCAGGATATCCAACTTTATCGATATTTTAACACCAACAACATCTGGGTTAATTTGAATTTTTTAAAAAATTTTTTCGACCAACAGCATACCCTCCTTCTGCCATTGATTCTCAATCCAAAAACATTAGACCCAAGAGATGAATCGAGCCCAAAGGTATTTCAGATCGAAACCGCAATGGGTGCTGCCATCTCTGTTTTTGATGGTGCGACAGCGGTCATCGTTCCAAAGTCCCGCTTAATACCGGTCAAAACATGCAATGACCTGTTGGCGGTTCGATCGGATTGTTATCTTCTCTCAGATGATAAAGGTCTCGTTGTAAACCCTGCAAGGAGATTGGACAGACTGAAAATAAATCTTGACCCAAGATTCTACGGAAAAATAGATCTTTTCCACAAACGGTTCCGGCATGGTGTCCCATCCCTTGTCGATTGTGAATCGATTACCATTATCGGTGACGTCTATTTTGAAAAAAACGTCACTTTAAAAGGAAATGTTAAAATTAAAAACAGACAAAATGCCGCGACAATTATAAAGAAAGGGACCGTTATTGAAAATGATCTGGTATGGGGATGATGACTAAACAAATTCGGTAAGCGTTTACCTTGGAAAGGCCGAAGCAATCCCCCCGTCCACCGGGAAAGATGCTCCGGTAGTCGGCGTTTGATCACTGGCAAAAAATACGACCACATTGCCCACATGTTCTGCCAGAACCTGTGCTTTCAATAGATTCCGGTTTCGATAATACTCCTTTAGGCCTTCTAAATCCAGCCCCCGGGATTTCATTCTATCCGGCCCCACTTGATCCCAAAGCTTTGAAGATATTTCCCCATCACCGAAAACTGCATCCGGGTTTATCATATTAACCCGAACGCCCAACTCAGCAAGCTCCAAAGCGGCGATTTTTGCAATCTGGTGGGCGCCTGCTTTTGAGGCACTGTATGCGCCAAAAGCAGCACCCGGATCGAATACATTTTTTGAGCTTATGACGATGATATGGCCACCGGTACCTTGTTGTTTGAAAACAGGAATAGCCGCTTTGATGGTGTTGAACGTTCCTTTAAAATTCACCGCAATAACCTGATCCAGTTTATCCGGTTCCAGGTCCTCGATTTTTGCAACATGGGCGATTCCGGCGTTGGGGACAACGATATCGATTCCCCCGAATCGCCGACTTATTTCATCAATGGCCGATGCTGCGGATTGATAATCAGTCACATCAAATGGGATTATTTCAATCTCACCATTTCGATATCTTTCCTTGAGGAAGGAACAAACTTTTTTCGCGCGGGATTCGTCAATATCTGAGAGTACGACAGCCGCCCCTGAAGCCAACAACCGATCGGCAATACCATATCCGATTGCACCGCCCGCACCTGTAATCAGAGCAATTTGACCCTGTAGTAAAAGCGATGAAAACTGGCCCAGTTTTTTCTGTTGGAGAGGCCAATACTCCATATCAAATATATGAGACTCGGTTATCGGAAGGTATTGACCCATCGAATTGGCCTGGATTTTAGCAAAAATAGTTTTCCCCGCAATATCCGCCGCCACTTTAGCTTCTTTTCGTGAAAAACCTAAGGCAAACATGCCGAGACCTGCAGCAATAAAGATCCTCGGGTAGGGATCGAGTTCTTGCAGGTCACCCCCTCTGGCCCTTACCTGTTCCCTGAAATATCGATGATAGTCCTTTACAAAGTCCTCGACCACCTGGTTAATCCTTTTTCGTAGATCATCGTTGTTTTCCAAAAGGGTATCTACGTAGGCAATCTTATTTTTGGTTCGAATCACATGGTCGGGTGTGAGAACGCCCGAATCACACAGTGTTCGCGCTGTTTTGGAAATAGAAACCTCCAGCAAATCTTGTGTGTTCCGGAATTCAACAATAAAGCGGCGCAACCTGCCGTCAGAACCCCTGTGGGCACATGCACCTCGCATCGTCTGGGCAAACCGAGCAACGGTAGATTCTGCCTCCTGAACGAATTGGATATCGGCTCGCGGTGTGATATGGGCTTTTCCCTCAATTTTATGCGTTATGAATGCCTCTGCACGCTTGACGAAGTTGATCATTCGTTCGTATGATGTTTCTGCATCCTCGGCAAAGGTGCAAATCCCGTGGTTAACAATGACAATGGCCTCCAGCTCACGGTTATTTTCGTATTGGGCCGCTACTGCTTTGGCCAAAGGTAGGCCGGACATGATGTAGGGCTGAACGCCAACCCCGGGGCCGAGGGCTTTATGGATCAGATCCGGGCCTTCTGTCTGATTTGCCAAAACAAGAACGCTGTCGGCGTGGGTGTGGTCAACGTACCTATGTGGCAAAAAGGCATGGAGGAGCGCCTCAACAGAGGGGTTCAAGGGGGAGATATGCAGTTTATGAATCTGCATCTGGCTTTCCATTTCTTCATCTTCGAGGCTCTCCAAGGTTCGAAGTTTTCTGAGAAATGCAAGGTCGAGGGCAACGAAACCGTCCGGCTCAATGTCAACCAAATCAACCCCGCTTCCCTTGACGAAAAGAACTTCCTGTTCTTCCCCCAGGATATTTTTTTGCCTTACTTTAACCGAGGTATTCCCGCCGCCGTGTAGCACCAGGTTAGGATCTGCACCCATCAACCGCGAGGTGTATGTCCGGAGGGCAAGCGCTCTGGTCACATCCGGGTAATACTTGGTAAACTTGTCTGCCTCAACCTCGCTATAGGTGCTTTCCATGACCTTTTTCCCTGCTCTAAATTGGGTTGGTTTATTAATTTTTTAAACTGCTATACAGATCGTAGGCCCTCTCCGGTTTTTCATTGTCGTGGACAACCGCCTTTACGGCCTGGATCATTGCAACGGGGTCTTCGGACTGGAAGATGTTGCGCCCCATGTCAACCCCGGCAGCCCCTTGGTTAACTGCATTGAATGCCATTCGTAAAGCATCCTTTTCCGGGATTTTCCTACCACCTGCCATAACGATCGGTACAGGACATGAGGATGTCACCGTTTCAAAGCCTTCTTCAATGTAATAGGTTTTGATGTAGTGGGCGCCGAGTTCCGCGCAAATACGGGTGGCCAGCCTGAAGTATCGGGCATCCCGTGCCATATCCTTACCCACGGCGGTCACCGCCAGGGTGGGAATTCCGTAACGGGTCCCCTGATCCACCATTCGCGTCATATTGATGATCGATTCTTTTTCGTATTCACCGCCGATAAATACCTGAACCGCCATGGCGCAAACATTGAGTCGGATCGAGTCTTCAATATCAACGGCGATATCTTCATTTGACAGCTCTTTCAATATACTCGTTCCGCCAGAAACACGTAAAACAATAGATTGTGCGGTTGAAGATGGGACAATACTTCTCAAAATACCCCGGGTGAGCATAAGGGTATCTGCATGGGGTACCAGTGGGAGTATATTGAGATCAATTCTTTCCAGACCGGTGGTCGGCCCTTGAAAATATCCGTGGTCGATTGCCAGCATAACTGTACGGCCGCTCTTGGGGTTGAAAATCCGAGCAAGCCGATTTTTCATTCCCCAGTCCAGAGAATTGGATCCTTTAAGGAAAAATCCTTCTGTTTTCTGGGGTGTATTTGGAAAAAATTTTTTAGCTCCTTTCAATTCATCTGCATCAGGCATTTCGTTGTCTCCTTTTCAACATTTAAACGTAATTAGCGGGTTTTTGATTAATGGGGTTTTGGAGGATTGTTACATCGACTTCGTGGAACGGCAACTGATTAACAATTATCTATCCTTTTTTAAAAAGGTAATAATATTTCATCACTTTTTCAACATAATTTTCTGTCTCCTCTATCGGAGGAATACGTTTGTAGCGATTGACTCTTTCCGGACCCGCATTATATGCTGCAAGGGCCAGGGTGAGTTTTCCGTTAAATTGTGTTAAAAGCTGTTTAAAGTATCGGGTGCCGCCCATTATATTTTCTTCTGGATCAAAAGGGTCTTTTATGCTTAGAGCCTGGAAATTATCAGGCATGATCTGCATCAGCCCTTTTGCGCCTTTTCTTGAAACCGCCCATGGATTGAAATTCGACTCGACTTTTATTATCGCCTTTAGAAGCGAAGCGGAAACTCCATACCTTTGGGATGCCTCTGCTATCACATGTTCATAACGGTCTCTTAGATACGAACCGCTTAGATCGGGTGTCTGTTCGATTGAACCTTCCCTTAGATATAGTTCATAATCTGAGGACATCGGCATATTTGTAAAGTGAAGCACCCCGTTCTCATCTATATACCTATATATATCCGCATAAACGCTCGTGACAAAAAAGGCGGACCCGATGATAGACGATAGCACCAGACATATTATGAAAAATCTGCGCGCTTCGATTTTTCCTTTTGCGTTCACCGCTTTTCTTTTTTTATTGACCGTTTTTTCGTTTGTGCTCCAGTTCAAAATAAAATTTTGATCTATCAGCTTTATAACACAGGAAATATCAAAATCCAAATCGTTCAAAAACATCTGTGTGAAATTAGAAAAGATTCAGCTGAATCGGTTCCTTGTCTTTTCTTTTCTTTGGTCGTGTCCGGTTTTGTTTAAGCTGTTCTTCAATCTGGTTAACAAACAGTGATTGCTCTCTTAGGATATATCGGCCAAAAATCCTTCTTTTTTTTGCCCAGCTTAAATACAATTCTTCCTTTGCTCGGGTCATTGCAACATAAAAGAGCCTTCGTTCTTCCGATAGGTCCGCCTTTTCATGACCTGCTCTTTCGTAAGGTATGTAACCTGTTTCACAGCCGGAAATAAAAACCACAGGAAATTCTAATCCTTTAGCTGCGTGCAGGGTCATCAACGAAACCTTTTCGACTCGTGAATCATAAATGTCTGTATCTTTTTCAAGGGCAAAAGAGGATAGAAAATCGAGGGTATCCCTTCCTGATGCCTCTGAAAAAGCAACAATTCTATTAAAAATTTCAGCCGATTCCGGGTTTGTGTTAATCTTTTCCAGAATCGGCGCATTTTCTGATAAATATATAAGTTTTTGGGCGACCGGAATGCTTTCGATTGCGCCGGCAAGTGCAAAAATATTTTTTGAAATATCATAGAATTTTATTTGCTGCTTCCTGCTCATGCCGTGTATCGGATGCCACCGCACTTTCTGTATAGCTTCATTTAAGCTGTATCCATTTGCATACGCCCAATTTTTGAAATTGGTGATCGTTTTTTTGCTTACCATTGTCCCTATACCTGTCATCGCCCTTTCTAAATCTAAATATGAACCAATCCCCTCTATAATTTTTAATAAAGAAATGATTTCCGGTATGCATTTCCTATAATAGGTCCGGTCTTTGTTGACAATTTGATAGGGGATACCGGATCTATTGAAGACATCGGCGAGGACCCTTCCTTGATCGTTGGTCCGGTATAAGACAGCAAAATCTGAAAAACTTCTCCATTTTTGGCTCTCTCCATTTTCGACTCGCCCAAAATCAAAAGAGTGATACCCTGTTCCACCGATCTGTTGTTCGATAACGATTGAGATTGCTTCTGCTTCGCTTTTTCCCGAAGTGTTTTCTAAAATGCCAATCGTTTTAACGCCATCGAGGTCGGAAAATACCCTCGCCTTTGAGCTGCTGTGCCGATGGCCGCTTATAATTTGATGGGAGGCTTTAAGGATGGTTTTAGTGGAACGGTAGTTTCGGGTAAGGTGAATTGTTTTTGCTTCGGGGTTATCGGTAACAAATAGTTCAAAAAACCGAACATCCGAACCCCTGAATCCATAGATGGATTGATCAGGGTCACCGATAACACATATGTCCTTATCAGATCCTGATTCAACCGGGGATGATAGAATCTTTACCAGACGATACTGGGCATAATTAATGTCTTGGTACTCATCGACAAAAATTGATTTAAATCTTGTCTGGTAGGTTTCTCTTATCTTTTTGTCGGTTTCAAATAGACGGACAACCCTAAAAATAAGTTCTTCATAATCCAAGAGATTCTGGATGGACAAAAGATGCTGATAGGACTTGTAAACTCTTTGAAATGTTTCAATTTCTGATTGATCAACGAGCATCTGAAGATCATCGTTGGGATCGAGTATCTGCTGCTTTGCAAGAATGATTTTATCTAAAAATGACTGATGGTCGGTGGAAATATCATCCCCCTTATTTTCGATCAATTTTATCGCATCTAAAACGATTGTTTTCCGGTCATGATCATCGATAATTGTTGTCCATCCGGATGAAACATCCTTATTCTTATTTTGATCTTTTAAAATTTTGTAACAAAGGGAATGAAATGTGGTGACTAAAGGCATGGCGGTCGTCTCAGTCAGCAAAAGACGGAGTCTGTCATTCATCTCCTGGGCCGCTTTGTTGGTGAATGTAACTGCAAGAATCTCTTCAGGCAACACCCTTTTATCATGAATAAAATAGGCAACTTTATGGGTGAGGGTTCGTGTTTTTCCGGTTCCGGGTCCTGCGATGATTAACAGGGGGCCTTTATTATATTTAACCGCTTTTTTTTGCTTAGGGTTTAAATCATTTAAAATAGTGTCCTTTGCCGAAAAATACGATTGTCTCAATCGTTTTAAGTTTAAATCGAATTGTGAATATGAAAAATGGTTTTTATCGGTGGATTCCGCCGGGTCTGTTCCATTCAAAACATTATTTTTAAATGAAACTGAGGTCGATAAATCGGGTGATGGAATGCTAAAAAGTGTTTTTTGACCTAACAGTTGTAACCGTTCTGAGATCTCAAAAAACTTTATTTTTCCAAATTCCCCATCATACCCTGGTAATATTTTTACTTCTTTTTTACGCATTCTTCTTACGGCTTCTCCAAGCAGCGGGATTCCCGCCGAATCGATATTTTTTAGAGATAACTTTTGAAGAATATCAAATTCAGTTCCTAGTTTGTTGAGCAGTTTATCATAACTCAATTTGACCTTTTTAGATCTCGAACCCACTTCGAGTATTTCGGATAAAATTTCTTTCAGCGGTATCACATGATAAAAAGGGTTGGTTTTTTCCGGTTTTATTCCCTCGGGTCGGTCTGCAAGTTCTTCAATACGGTAAAGCACACCTTGTGTGACTTCTTTTCCACAAACCGGGCAGATGCCATTGTTCCTTTTGGTTTTTTTTGGCCAAAGCCGCACCTTACACTTTCGATGCCCATCCAAATGGTACTTCCCTTCTTCAGGGTAAAACTCAATTGTGCCTAAAAATTGCTTTGAGTCGCCTTCTTTTAGGGCAGACCGTATGGCTTTATAAGAGATATCTGTGTTAAAAAGATTCGCTTCCCGGCCCAGTTTATCGGGGGAGTGGGCATCTGAATTGGATACGAGGGTAAGATGATCGAGGCCGGACACACGCCAGTTCATGGCAGGATCAGATGAAAGTCCGGTTTCAACCGCAAAAACATGGGGAGTGAGATCTTCAAAACACTCGTCTAAAGAATTAAAACCCGATTTAGAACCCAAAAGAGAGAACCATGGGGTCCATATATGGGCCGGAATTAGATATCCCTCATCCGAGGTATCAAGAAGTATTTCGAGCAGGTTTCGGGCATCCAAACCCAATATCGGTCTTCCATCTGACTTTATATTTCCAATTCGATTTAATTTTGCGTTGAATTTTTCAACCAATTCAATATTGGGTAGACATACCAGATTATGATTTTTTCTAGTTTTACTTTTCTTTTTATATATATTACTTATTTCACACGATAAAATAAAATGAACGGTTCCACGGCATGCGCGGGGCACTTGTTCGTCACATCGCTTGGACAAATCTTCTTTCAATTTAAAAAGTCCATCTCCAATCGGCACCAGTTTTTCCTTGATTTCTGAAAACCAACCTGGGTGAGTAAAATCTCCTGTTCCAACCACCGAGATGCCTTTTAGTTGTGAGAAAATATATAAATTCTCTAAATCGAGATTTTTTGAGGTGGCCCGTGAGAATTTTGAGTGCACATGCAAATCTGCATAAAATTTCATGATATCACTTAACCCGGACTAGCTGGTTGTAGCGAAATGCAAATATAGATTTAATTTTGCATAGATGAGAAACAAAAGGAAAAACAGCCATCATATGCGAGAATAGCGTGTCAAACGGTTCTAAACTGACTTTTTTCTTGTCAGCCTATGATAATTAGTATATATTGTAATTTAATACTATCTTAATACTATATATTGTGTTATAATCTGATTTAGTTGATATGTAGTTCGGGCGTAGGTATCTGTTATTTTATGTTGATATTTTGTCAATAATTTGCTACTTATAGACATTATTTTTTTTTTGCAAATAACCGTTCGTTTATTGACAGGCTATTTGCACTTTTTATCAAATTAAATATCTAATTTTTATAATAAACATAATAGGTTAAGAACTTATTAGTTTTATTTACATCGCATATTCTTTTTCTTTATTTATATTAATAACTTAAAGGAAGTTATATGGAATTCACAATTAATAAAAACGATATCATCGATGTATTATCAAAAATTCAAGGATTAACCGGCCGAAAAAGCAGTCTGGCCATAACCGAGAGTCTATTAATTAAAACAAATAGCTCAAGTATTACAGTCACGGCTACAGATCTTGAAACCGGTTTTGAAGGAATCTATTCGGCAAATATTGAATCTGAAGGCATCATCGCGATAAATTCGAGAAAATTTTATGAAATTACCAGAGATTTTCCGAGTGAGGAAATTCGAGTTTATGAAGCAGAAAACCGTTGGATCGAAATAGGTAACCAGAAAGTCCAATACCATATTGTGGGAATGAATCCAGAAGATTTTCCTGATATTCCGCATGTGGAGGAGGTCGATTACTTTGAGATAGATTCAATGGTATTTACAAAAATGATAGAAAAAACAGTAATGGTTACAGTTGGTTCTGATGATAAACGGACCCATGTTAATGGGGTTTATTTTGAGCGGATATTCAATCAGGATGAAAAAAAACTACGGATGGTTTCAACTGATGGAAGCCGCCTCTCACTTGTCGATTGTACATATGATAAAGATACTGAGTTACCACAAGGACAGGCTGTTCTTATTCCGAAAAAGGGGTTGAGTGAGGTAAGTAAATTTTTAAAACCAACAGAAACCATTCTAATAGGCGTTAAAGGAAATAATTTTATTATAAAAAAAGATAAAGAGACCATGATAATTCGTCTTCTTGAAGGAAGTTTTCCCAAATACCATGATATCATTGTAAAGGGAGAAGCCCATCAGATCAAGTTCAACCGGCAATTATTTTTAATGATGCTGAAAAGGATGTCGATTCTCTCCTCAGATGATTATAAGGGGGTCATTTTTAATTTTGAAAAAAATAAACTAATGATAACAACAACTAATCCTGACATTGGAGAATCCAAAGAAGACACCGACATCGATTTCGATGGAAAACCGATGGAGATTGCCTTTAATCCAAGATACTTTATCGAAATGGTGAATGTTATTGATGATGATCATATCATTTTAAATTTAATAGACGAAGAGAAACCCTGCCAAATCGAAGGGGCTGACGACAAAAGTTTTTTAGGCGTGATTATGCCCATGAGAATATGATGGAAGAGATAAAATATAACGAAGATAGCATAGAGGTACTGGAAGGTCTCAAACCTGTTAGATTGAGACCTTCAATGTATATTGGAAATGTTGACATGGAGGGGCTTCATCACCTTGTCTACGAAGTTGTTGACAACAGCATTGATGAAGCAATGGCTGGGTATTGTGATTTAATAAAGGTAACGATTCACATAGATAACAGTGTAACGGTCGAAGATAACGGTAGAGGAATTCCGACCGGAATTCACAGAACCGAAAAAGTCCCTGCGGTTGAAGTGGTTATGTGTAAGCTCCATGCGGGCGGAAAGTTTAACGACAAATCATACAAAGTGTCGGGTGGTCTTCATGGAGTCGGAGTCTCTGTCGTTAATGCGCTTTCCATATTACTTGAGGTGACAATCTACTCGGAGGGGAAAAAATTTTTTCAGACTTATTCAAAGGGTAAAAAGAAAAGCGAATTACAAATAGTTGGAAAGACGAAAAAACAAGGAACAAAAATCCACTTTATGCCGGACACAGAAATTTTAATCACCGACAATTTTAGTTATGAAATTCTAACCCGCAGGCTTAGGGAACTCGCTTTTTTAAACAAAGGATTAAAAATAATCGTAGAAGATGAAAGATCGGATAAAAAGGATGAGTTTTGTTATAAGGGAGGGATAAAATCTTTTGTCGAATATTTAAACAGGAGACACTCACCACTGCATGCGCCGATACTGATTGAAGGGGTCAAAAGCGATGTGCAGATCGAAGTTGCGATTCAGTATAACGATACATTTACTGAAAAAATATTTTCATTTGCAAACAACATCAATACCGTTGAAGGTGGTTTTCATCTAATCGGATTTAAAGCTGCGCTGACCCGTACAATAAATCAATACACAACCAACGGAAGCGTTCCTAAAAATCTTCAGGAAAAAATCATCGGAGAGGACATCCGGGAAGGGCTTACATCAGTTATTAACATAAGAATAAAATCTCCACAGTTTGAAGGTCAGACCAAGACAAAGCTTGGAAACAGCGAAGTTAAAGGTATAGTCGAGTCGCTGGTTAACGAAAAATTCAGCATGTTTTTGGAAGAGAATCCAAAAACCGCAAAAAAAATCTTGGGAAAGGCGGTCGATGCAGCACGAGCAAGGGACGCGGCAAAACGAGCAAGGGATATTGCCAGAACCAAAGGTTCCCTAATTGATTCAACTCTTCCGGGTAAACTTGCAGAATGTCAAATTTCAGATCCATCTCAACGCGAACTCTTTCTAGTGGAGGGAGATTCAGCAGGGGGTAGTGCAAAACAGGGACGAGACAGAAAATTTCAGGCTGTGCTGCCCCTAAAAGGAAAAATATTAAATGTAGAAAAAGCCCGGTTTGATAAAATTCTTAGCAGCGAAGAAATAAAAAATATAATAACAGCACTGGGGACCGGTGTTGGTAGTGAAGAATACAACATTGATAAAATAAGGTATCATAAAATAATTATAATGACAGATGCGGATGTGGATGGATCCCATATCCGGGCGCTTCTATTGACCTTTTTTTATCGACAGATGTCTGATTTATTGAAGAAAGGTTATCTCTACATTGCACAACCGCCCCTTTTTAGAATAGGCAAGGGGAAAAAAGAGATCTATCTGAAAGATGAAATGGAATTTAATGATCATATTTTAAAAAAAATATGTGATCAAAAAAGTGTAAAGATTGAAAAGACGAATGAAGTATTAGCCGGGCACACATTTTACCTTCTCATTGGTGATCTTTCAGAATATTTTTCTATTTTATCAAAAATAGTTAGGAGAGGCATTCCTGCAGATCTCGTTGAATCTTTGATCAGGGAGGGGGTAGAAGACAAAAAGTTCCTTAAAAATAAAGAAAAAATGTCAAATCTAAAGGATGTTCTGGATAAAAAAGGGTATAAGGTAAGCGAACTGAGTTGGAACGAAGAGCGGGGCATATATGAAATGATGGTTTCATTTTTGAGTGAACAAAAACAAATAGGACCGATAAAAAATGAATCAGATAAAAATCTTCGACAGATAAAAATAGGTAGAGGTTTGATTTATTCTCCCGATTTTCAAAAAAGTACCGTTATCGGGAAAAAGATATTCAGATATGGCCATTCAGGATTTTTAGTTTTTAAAAACGATAATAAAACAGAATCAATTCTTGTCAATAACCATAGGGAGCTTTTTGATTTTATGGTAAAAGAAGGTAAAAGAGGGCTCTCAATACAAAGATATAAGGGTCTCGGCGAGATGAACCCGGTACAATTATGGGAAACAACGATGAATCCGGAAAAAAGAACCCTTCTCCGGGTAAAAATTGACGATGATGTGGAAACCGATGAGATTTTTACAATTCTTATGGGGGACGAGGTTGAACCTAGAAGAGATTTTATACACAAAAATGCCCTGGAGGTGAGCACGCTGGATATATAAACAAAGTTCACGGTCCGGAATATTTTCCAATTCAACACCTCCTTTTCATCCCAATGCACACCGCTTCTAAGAATCGATGACGTTTGTATCACACGCAATTAAATTTTTTGTTATCCCGCAACAAATTACAGAGAAGAGAAGATGAACATTCACAAAATAGAAGCAAGAGATCTACCTGATTTGTGGTTCCAGGCGGTAAACGACATTCTTGATTGCGGCCGAAAATTTAAAATTGATCGAGGATCATATGAAGGTCAAACACGTCTGGAGTACGACTATTTTACAGGTCATGTCAAATATCCTGGAACGATTCCGCTCATTCCCGATATTCCACCGTCCTGTGGCATCCCCAACCCTGTCGAACATGATTACCTCTATGGAGGAGAAGGATACGAAAGGGCATACATCGAGTATCTCATGTCATCTAGAAAAGAACCCGGTGAATCGTATACCTACGGCGAAAGATTGACAAAGGTTCCCCTTACGGGCGACAAGCTAGCGTGGTGGAAAGAGAAGAATGCGGATATCATTGATAGCCGTGAAGTCGATGGAAATGTCCTTTTTGAAGAGAATGATCAGTTGTACTTAAACCAGATTGAATGGGTTATTGACACCTATAAAAAATATGGGGCAAGAAATAACCAAATGGTTTTACAGGTGGCCCACCCCTCTGATCTCACTTTATTGGACCCACCATGTTTGAGATCTATAGATACCAGAATTCAGGATGATACCCTTTATTTCTTTGTTTATTTTCGGTCATGGGACCTTTGGAACGGTTTTCCAGCAAACCTAGGGGCAATCCAAAACCTAAAAGAGTACATAGCCGGTGAAATTGGGGTTAAAGATGGTGAAATGATCGTTGAGAGTAAAGGCCTCCACCTATATGGATATGCAGAAGATCTTGCTAAGCTAAGATGTCTGAAAATGTAGAACATATCCAAACTTTTCATGCTTGACGCGTCTGACTTAATTTTATATTTTCTATCGGTTGCTGTGAGCAATGTACGATTATTACATATTCAGGCAGACCATCGTTAAAAACCATTCAGGAGGGAAAAATGATAAAATTTTCGAAGAAGTCGATTTTTTTGATTCTTTTTAGCGTGGTGTTTTTGTTTGCAATAGAATCTATCGCAGCCGGAAGTGGACTGCGGTACTCTATCGTGGTTTCGAAATTTAAAAATCAGTCTAACTGGCGGGGACAATGGAATCTCGGAGATGCCTGGGGTGCAGTCTTGACCGACAGTTTGAACAACACCGGACGATTTATTGTCCTGGGTGAGAACGATATGAGAAAAGAAGCCCTTGCCGAGCAGGATTTTGCAGCGAGCAATCGGGCAGCCGGAGGTGGAAAAAAGGTGGTTAAGGGCCAGATGACACCCGCACAGCTGCTCGTAAAAGGCAATATCACCCATTTTGATCCCGGAACAAGTGGCGGCAAAGGTGGTGTGGGGTTCGGCGGGATCAAGATTGGGGTGAAAGGGGGTACAGCTGAGATAAACGCGGTCATGTATATCATCGATTCCAGCACCGGACAGGTAATGGCATCCAAAAAGGTCTATGGAAAGGTCACAAAAAAAGGGCTTTCCATCGGTATTTACAAGCATGGATTTGCCGGAAATGTCGGTGGATTCAAAAAGACCAATACTGGGAAAGCCGTTGAAATGGCGATCGATCAGGGGGTTGATTTTTTGATCTCCCAGCTGGAGGATATTCCCTGGACGGGAAGTGTCATTTTAAACAAAGGAGGTAAGGTTTATATTAATCGGGGCACCCGGGAGGGCGTAACCAAAGGACAGACTTTCGATGTGGGCGAAATGGAGATATTAAGGGACCCTGATACCGGTGAAGTGCTTGATGCCAGCATGGAGTCAGCGGGAAAGATCCGCGTTTCAAAGGTAAAAGAGAAAATTGCAATTTGTAAAGTTGTTGAAGGACAGATCAAGAAAGGAATGACCATAACGTTACCTGAGTAGATAGTTTATTCAATTTTCAATAGTCAATGTTCATTTTGGTTTTACTGTCATAGTTTTACTGTAATGTAATACCCCTGATCGCCGCGTTGCAGCAAGATAACCACCGATCGTTTTTTGCGATAGTGCACGATCGCCTTTTGAAAATCTTTGATATTCTTTACCTTGATCTCGTCCAGCTGTCGAATAACATCTCCTGTCCGTACCCCAATTTGGAACAGATATGATCGCCGGCTTATCTCTGAAATAACCACCCCCTTATTCATCGATCGATCTTTAACGCTTATTCCAAGAAGTTTGCGGGCCAGATCCATGGCAAGCTCAATGGGGAAGACAGCGGCATTCACCGTGAAGATCCGCTCTTCGTCTTTTCGCAAAATGCGGATTTTTATGATGTCACCGGCAGCAACATTTCTCATTTCCGTATTATATTCTTTATTCGAAAAAATTCTTTTGGCGCCGATGGACAAAAGGATATCGCCGTTTTGGATGCCGGCGTTTTGGGCAGGGCCTTTTTCTATCACCTCTTTTATTAAAACCCCTTCGCCATCAGGCACATTGAGATATTTGGCGAGCCGTTTATCGATGTTCTGTACGGTGACACCGATCCATGCCTGAATGACCTCTCCGTATCGGATCAGGTCAGAGACAATGCGTTTTGCTTTGTTGATCGGAATGGCAAACCCGATTCCCTGGGCCTTTGCGTAGATGGCCGTGTTGATACCGATCAGTTCACCGTTTATGTTGAGTAAGGGGCCGCCGCTATTTCCGGGATTGATTGAAGCGTCGGTCTGTATAAAATTTTGAAACACCTGTTTATCGGTCCGAACGCTACGATTAAGCGCACTGATGACACCGGTGGTAACCGTATTGGAAAATCCAAACGGGTTTCCGATGGCTATCACCGTTTCACCGATCATAAGATCTTTGGATTCTCCCATCTCAATGGCGGGCAAGGGATCTTTCGAAGCGATACGCAGGAGCGCAAGGTCAGAGTCCGGATCAGCCCCAACGATTTGTGCTTCAAACTCACGCCCATCTTTCAACACAACCGTGATCGTACCGGTTTTGGCGATGACATGGGTGTTTGTGAGAATAAAGCCCCGGTTCCCATCTATGATAACACCGGAACCTAGGCTGCTCCGCTTGTATCTTCGCTCAAAACCGGGATCAAAAAAATCCTTGAAAAAAGATTCGAAAAAGGGATCTATACCGAATCCGGAAAACGGGCTGGTGCGCTTGCGAACCTCATACTCCGAACTTATGTTTACAACGGCTGGGCTGACCTTTTTTACTGCGCTGACAACAGCAGTTTCACGTCTAAATTCCGTCCCTGACGAAACCTGGGGAATCGAAATGAGAAAGATGAAGGCGATAGATAGAAAACCTATTGATTTCATGAATATTTTGTTGTTGATTTGTACATTGATTTCTGGCATATGCGACTTTTTTCTTTCAAGATGGTGTTGTTTTAGGGAACTGCTAACTTCACAAGTTTTGGCATAAAAGCATTTATATCATGTTAATAAAAACCTTTCAAGATATCCTGCCGTTGGTGGAAAAGCCCAGCAGCTATCTGGGCAACGAAATAAACAGCATTAGAAAAAGCCTCGATAAGGTCAAACTTCGTGTTGCCCTTGCATTTCCGGATCTGTATGAAATCGGAACATCGCATTTTGGAATGCAGATAATTTATCATATTTTAAATATGGACAAACAGATAGCAGCAGAAAGGGTATTTACCCCCGGAAGTGACATGGAGGAATATCTTAGATTATCCGGCCTGCCTTTAGCGACACTGGAATCGCAGACCCCCCTGGGCCGATTTGATATAATCGGTTTCAGCCTTCTCTACGAGTTAAATTACACCAACATACTTACCATGTTTGATCTCGGAAAAATTCCGTTTTTTGCTCGGGAAAGGGATTTGGACGCGCCGCTTGTCATTGCCGGAGGACCATGTACCTGCAATCCCGAGCCGATCGCCGACCTATTCGATGCCATGGTAGTGGGGGACGGGGAAGGGGTCGTGATGGAGATGGCTCAAGCCTGGATTCGATGGAAAAAAACCGGCAACCGGGACAAAGAAAAATTGTTAACGGACTGGTCCGGCATCGAAGGCGTCTATATTCCTGCCTTTTATCAGGTAACGTACGACCCCGCGGGTTTCCAGGTCCCTATAAACCGATCTTTTGATCAGACAATGAACAAAGGGAAGGTTAGTCGTGCGATTTTTACAGACCTCGATAAGGCCCCTTTTCCTGGTGATCCGGTCGTCCCTTTTGGAAAACCGGTCCACGACCGGCTTCGATTGGAAGTTTCACGAGGGTGTTCGAGGGGGTGTCGTTTCTGCCAGGCAGGGATGATTTATCGCCCGGTACGTGAACGCTCACCCGACACACTTCTTTGTCAAACAGATAAGTGCCTTGCTTCGACAGGGTATGAAGACATATCTCTTTTGTCTCTGAGTACAGGCGATTATCAATGCCTTATTCCACTTATGGAGCGGTTGATGGATCAGTCCGAATATAAAAACATTGCGGTTTCACTTCCGTCGCTTCGGGCAGATAGGTTGACACCCGACCTGATGAAACAGATCAAAAAGGTCCGAAAAACAGGATTTACCATCGCACCGGAAGCGGGCAGCCAGAGACTCAGAGATATTATAAATAAGAATATAACAGAAAAGGCGGTTGCAGATACTGTTAAACATGCATTCAACCTGGGATGGCAGAGGGTAAAACTCTATTTCATGATCGGACTGCCGTATGAGACCGGTGATGATCTAAGATCGATTGTTGAATTTGTGAAAGATCTTCGAAAGCTATCCGTCCCAAAGAAAAATTATGGGAAAATCAATGTCAGTATCTCAACATTTATCCCCAAACCACATACCCCATTTCAATGGACATCACAAATTACACGACTTGAGTCAAAAGAAAAGATAAATTGGTTACGGCGAAATTTAAAGCTCCCAGGGATCCATGTCAAATGGCAAAATCCGGATGTCAGTTTTCTGGAAGGGCTTTGGGCAAGAGGAGACAGGCGTCTCGTCCGTCTTTTGGTTGAGGCATATCAAAAGGGGTGCAGATTTGATGGCTGGAGCGACAAATTTCAATATGACCGGTGGGAGACAGCCTTATCCGACGCCGGGGTCGATATCGATTTTTATACCACACGGAGAAGGGATCTGGTGGAGCCGCTGCCCTGGGATCATATTGATATAAAAATAAATAAAGACTTTTTAAAGGAGGAATGGAAAAGAGCTGAAGAAGGAATTTCCACACTTGATTGCCGATGGGGTGATTGTCATGGTTGTGGTGTTTGTAATTTTCAAACGATTCAACCGAAGATTTTTGAGAGAGGTGCGAAAAAGGGAGTAACCTCTTTAAACCTTTCTGGCGCTTCCCTTGAATCCAAATCGGAATTTAATAAAAGAATTAAAATCACCTTTTCAAAGTTAGAACTCGGAAAGTACTTTGGACACCTTGAGTTGGTGAATATATTTCTGCGCGCGTTAAGACGAGCGAAGATATCGATTAAATATTCAAATGGATTTCATCCCATGCCAAAAATTTCTTTTGAAGACCCCCTTCCGATCGGAATGGAAAGCCAAAACGAGATTTTTTTCATGACAACCACGGAAATGTTAGAGCCTGAAGATATAATAAAGGGTTTAAACAATCATCTTCCACCGGGTATTTTGATTCATGACTGTCAAATTGAACCATCTTCCGGTGGAAAAAATGATAACAAATCAACCCGGTATCAGATTGTATTAAGGGATGCAGTTTTTAAAAAAAGTGAACTCGAGCGATTTCGTAAAAGAAATGAACTGATCGTTAGCCGTCTGAACCGAAAAGGAAAGTTGAAAAAGATAAATATTAAGGATATGGTTGAAACCATCAAATTACTTTCTCCGGAAAAGTTGGAGATCACCCTGGAGTCAAAAAGGGGAAGTATGATGAGGCCGATGGAGGCTGTTCTTAACATTTTCACGGTTTCAGCACAAACACTGCGGCAGGCAAAAGTTGTCAAAATGGCGAAACAGAGCACCTGATGTATCGCAAACTGGTTATAAATGTTACAGAGTATGAAACTCGAGTCGCACTCCTTGAGGATGGAACCATTGCGGAATTATTCATCGTACGCGGAGATGGTACAGATATCGCAGGAAATGTATATAAAGGAAGGGTTCAGCGGGTACTACCGGGCATGCAGGCCGCTTTTGTGAATATTGGGATTGACCAAGCCGCATTTATTTATGTGGACGACGTCATTGGAAACAGCTCCAAAGATATTGAAGAACGGTTTATCCAGAGTGATGAAGTTGACAAGGATATTGAACAAACCGGCCAAACGGGTTCAGCTTATTCCCATACTACCAGCAATTTTCCGATAGAGACGCTTATCACTGAAGGGCAGGAGATAATGGTTCAGGTGACAAAATCGCCTATTGGGACCAAAGGGGCACGTGTGACTTCCCATATTTCGTTGCCCGGCCACCTTCTTGTTATGATGCCAACTTCAACGCATATTGGGGTGTCTAAAAGAATAGAGGATGAATTCGAAAGAAACCGTTTGAGAAACTTAATTGAAGGGTTAAGAACAAATAATTGTGGTTATATTGCCAGGACCGCCGCCGAAGGCGTTGACGAAAAAAAAATTGAAATTGAAATCGCTTTTTTGAGAAAATTGTGGGAAACCGTACAAAAAAAATTCAAAACAGCACCAGTACCCTCTCTATTACACCAGGAGCTCAATATTATCCATAGGGCCGTTCGAGATCAGTTGATCCATGATGCAGAAAAACTGATTATAGACTCCCGTTTGGAATATGAATCTGTTCTAAGGTTTCTTGATATGATTATGCCGAGTTTAAAACATTCCATCGAGCTTTACGAAGGGACGGAGCCGATTTTTGACGCACATAATCTGGAGGGTGATATTTCACGGGGATTAAAAAGGAAAGTGTGGCTGAAATCAGGTGGTTACATAGTGATCGAACATACTGAAGCGCTTACAGCCATCGATGTGAACACAGGCCGTTATGTCGGCAAACACAATCCTGAAGAAACCATACTAACAACAAACCTTGAGGCTGTGAAAGAGATAACCTACCAGATACGTCTTCGGGATATTGGCGGTATCATCATCGTTGATTTTATCGATATGGAAAAAATCTCGAACCAGGACAAGGTATTTGATGCATTCCAAGAAGCCCTGAAAAAGGATCGGAGCAAAACCCATGTCCTGCCCATATCGGAAATGGGGCTGATACAGATGACACGAAAACGAATTCGTAAGCCGTTGACCCATTTGCTCTGTGAACCCTGCCTTTATTGTGAGGGAGAGGGTTATCTCCTATCCAAACAGTCTATTTGTTACAACATTTACAAAGAAATCCTTCAGGAAGCGACGGACAGCTTGGGTGCTAGGCTGACCTTAAGGGTCAGCCTAGAGATTGCCGATCTTCTCCATGGTTCGGAAAACAGGCTTATCACATCCCTTGAACGCATCATCGGAAAACAGATTGAAATATATCCGAATGCCCAATTTCATTTGGAAAAATTCGAAATATTTGAACACCCCTAGACCAAGCCCAAACTCCTATATGGCAGCAACTTCTTCTTTAATAGTTTATTTTTTACCCAGAAAATGCTAGAATCGCTCAATTCAGGTGATAATCATTTTTTGGGTCTTGACATAAAAAACCCATTGTGTTTAATTTATAAGGTTTAACGAATTGAATCCAAACATATAGCGTCTACCTCAAAAACATTGAAAACAGATAATTTTATCGATCATAATGATGATAGAGCTCAAAGGGGAATGGCGCCGGATTTAAGGTGCATGGAACAGGGGAACCTAAATTATGAAAAGAACATATCAACCGAGCAGGGTGAAACGAGCCAGAACACACGGCTTTCGGAAAAGGATGTCCACAAAGCAGGGCAGAAGAATTATTAACCGGCGGAGGGCAAAAGGGAGAAAACGGTTAGCCGTTTAATCGTAAAAATGTTTTTGGCATATTGCCAGCTATATGGGTAAGTATGATTTGAGGCAGGTTTATACCAAGGCCGATAGAATTTTAAAACGCTCTGAGTTTCTTCGACTCGCCAAATACGGGAGAAAAATTCAAAGCAGGTACTTTATTGCTATATTTGGAACGAGTCCATTAGAAAGAACGCGCCTTGGTGTCACTGTTAGCAAAAAGGTTGGGCGGGCGGTAACGCGCAGCAGGGTCAAACGCTATTTACGCGAGTATTTTCGATTCAACAAACATCACATTAAAAGAAATTTGGATATTAACATCATTGCAAAGAAAGCGGCTGCAGGTTTATCGTCGGATCAGACATTTTCTTCCCTTAAACATATTTTCAACAGTATGAAGGAGTTTTAATTTTCAAACAAATGTTACGGATAATCCCCTTATTTTTTATTAGGGCTTATCAATATATGTTGTCTCCTGTTTTGAATCCTGCTTGTCGTTTTTACCCTACCTGTGCCGAATATGCTTACCGGGCAATTTCTCGATTTGGTGTGCTGAGAGGTTCTTTCCTCGCGTTAAAAAGGATTTTAAGGTGTCATCCACTCAGTACAGGTGGTTTTGATCCTGTTCCTTCAAAGACAAACCCGGAAAAATAGCCCGAAAAGCCGATTATTTTTTCTGTATGTCATGGATAACTGCAAAAACTCGGGTTAACACCCTAAAATCACTCATAATTATTAATATACAGCATTTTATGCCACTGCAGCAGAAAATGTTCAATATCGATCACAAAAGACTTTTTGCGACTGCATCAAATGTGATTCAAAATTAATTTAAATTTTCCTATTCATTACTTGAGGAGAAAAATATGGAAAAAGCGCGATTGTTTATGGCCATTGCACTCTCATTTCTCGTATTCTTTTTATGGAATGTTTTTTTTGTTGAGAAGGAAACGGTTGCACCACCACCCGCTGAGACACAGGCGCCTATTATAAAAATGGAAGAAAGTTTTGGTAAAAAAGAACAGCCGGCTGAAAAGGAGGAGGTGAAACCGGTTAAGACCGCCAGAACGATACAGGTGAACACACCTTTATACACGCTGAAGATTTCAGAAAAGGGATCAGCCATAAAAAGCTTTGTGCTTAAAAGGTACAGGGAACAGATCGAATTGGATTCTCCGCTAAAAGAAATTGTTTCAAAGAACATGCCCGATGGCACTCTCCTGATGGGATTTGCCGAAAAAAGCATACCGGGTTTGGACAGGGCCGTTTTTTCAGCAGATTTGCCATATGATTCCGTTGATATTGTTCATGGTTCTGAACCACTCATTTTTTCATGGGTGTCGCCTAATGGGATTGTTATTAAAAAAGAATTTTTCTTTTCGCCTGAAACCTATCTGATCGGGCTGACCATTTCCGTAAAAAACAACTCAAATGAGGCCATTAGGGACAATCTTGTATTATCGCTCAAGAGCACTACAGGTGAACAAAAAAGCAGATTTGGTTTCGAAGGCCCCAGTCTGCTTTTGAACAACAAGCTCAAGCAGATAAAAATGAAAAAGATCGAGGAAAAGAATATATATTCGGGTAAATTGGGATGGATTGCACTTCAAGATCGTTATTTTATGTCAAGCATCATTTCGGAAAAAAATGAAGAAGCGAGTATGCGGCTTTTTCTCAAACCAGACCATATACTCGAAACTGAATTTTTGCTGCCCGAACAGGTGATTCAACCCGGATCTGAACATTTTTTTGATTTTAAACTGTTTTTTTGGACCCAAAAGCATGATCCTTTTAAACGATCTTGGGTATAACCTGGGCAAGGCGGTCAATTTTGGAATGTTCGACTTTATTGCAAAACCGTGTGTCTGGCTGATGAATTTCTTTTATCGCTTTATCCCCAATTACGGTGTTGCCATTATTATTTTAACCCTAATGACCAAGGCGCTCCTTTGGCCGCTGGGTTCAAAAAGCTACAAATCGATGAGCGAAATGAAAAAACTGCAACCGTTGATAGCCGAATTAAAAGAAAAATATAAAAATGACAGGAAAAAAATACAGCAGGAGACTATGGCGCTATATAAGACGTATAAAATAAATCCCCTGGGCGGATGTCTCCCTATGGTTGCACAGATTCCGGTATTTTTTGCACTGTATCGAATGTTATATGAAGCCATTGAGCTAAGACATGCACCTTTTTTTGGCTGGATCCGCGACCTGTCGGCGCCTGATCGTCTTTTTCGATTCGATTTTTCAGTTCCGTTTATGGAACCCCCATACGGTATTCCCGTTCTAACAATCATCATGGGGGCCAGTATGTTATTGCAGCAAAGGATGTCTCCTCCCCCGGGGGACCCTGCTCAGGCCAAAATGATGATGTTGATGCCGATAGTTTTTACGGTAATTTTTATTAATTTTTCATCAGGACTTGTTTTATACTGGCTTGTCAACAATGTTCTATCTATTTCACAGCAATATTATGTTTCAAAGAAAACTGCTTAACGATGGAGGATATTCATGTCGAAGCATTTAGAATTTGAAGATAAAAGTGTTGAAAAGGCGATTCAAAAAGCATGCGATAAAGTCCACATGCCCAAGGAGGAATTGAGATATGAAGTTATTTCTTATGGATCGAGTGGTATTTTTGGATTGGTAGGATCAAAGAAAGCACGGATTCGTGTTACGATACCCGAATGCGCTCCGACACCCAATAAAACAGGCCAACCGGCCAAAAAGAAAGCTTTACCATCCGAGCCAACAAAGATCGAAGATAGCGAAAAGGATGCCGTTTCCACCGACCCCGTTGAACTCGGCAAAAGTACGCTACAGCGTATCATTGATTTCATAACAACAGATGCGGAAATATCGGTTAAAGAGGCATCTGACCGAATTCTATTGAACGTCAAAGGGGGTAACACCGCTGCACTTATCGGCAAGCATGGGCAGACCCTCGAGGCCATTCAATATCTTGTTGAAAAGGTCGTCAACAGACAAATGGAGCAACGAACCCGCATCTATATCGACATTGAAGGCTATTTGGAAGCCAGACAGGCCGGCTTGGAAAGGCTTGCCATTCGCCTTGCGGAAAAGGTCAAACGAACTGGAAAACCAGAGACCGTCGGCCAAATGAATGCCCATGACAGGCGTATCGTTCACCTTGCCTTGCAAGGTGATGAGGGCGTGAGAACTCTGAGCAAGGGGGATGGATTTATTAAAATGCTTTTGATATTTCCCAAGAAGAATTCTTTGCTTAAAGAGTAGCAATCAAATCTCCAATGAACAATTCGACCATTGCGGCTATTGCGACTCCGATCGGAAGTGGTGGCATCGGCATTATCCGGATTTCCGGTCAAAAAGCCGTTTCGATTGCCGCATCTCTTTTTCAACGGTCACTTCTTGCTTCAAATGTTTCATCAGAAAATTCCATAGGTAAACATTTAGGTTCAACAGACAGGTTCAAATCCCATCATTTCTATCATGGATTTATTGTTCATCCAGAAACTGGAATAGTTTTGGATGAAGTTCTTCTCACGGTTATGAAGGCTCCTCATTCGTACACAAGGGAAGATATCGTTGAAATCCATACACATTCCGGGCGTGTTGTGATGGGCGCCGTCCTGGAGTCCGTCTTGCGTCAAGGGGCGAGACTCGCCGATCCAGGTGAATTTACAAAAAGAGCATTTATTAACGGGCGGATTGATTTAATACAAGCTGAAGCGGTCGTTGACATCATTAATGCAAAGACGGATGAAGCGCTTAAAGTGGCGACCCGTCTGATATTAGGCGGACTGGGAAAACAGGTTGAATCAATTAGAGAATCTTTGGTCCATGTTTTGGCTTCATTCGAAGCCGCCATCGATTTTCCAGAAGAAGCCGAAGAAATCATTGAAGCCGAATCGACTCGTGAGCACATCCAGGTACAGGCCATAAATGTTTTAAAAAAACTGATCGGGCAGTATGATGATTTGCATGTGGTCAGAGATGGCCTAAAATTGGTCATTGTAGGCAGGCCCAATGTGGGCAAATCAAGCCTAATGAACTGTCTTATTCAAAAGGATCGTGCCATTGTTACATCAGTTCCGGGGACAACCAGGGATTTCATAGAGGAGCACCTCAATATAGAGGGAATTCCGATTATCATAACCGATACCGCCGGAATTCAGGAGACAAAAGACCCCGTTGAAGTCATTGGAGTACAAAAGGCCAGGGAATATATGGACCAAGCGGATCTAATCCTTTTTATGGTGGATGGTAGTTGTTCATTGTTGAAAGAGGATAAAATAATATACCAACCGCTGAAAGACAAGCCCTTCATACTGGTTATAAACAAGTCAGATCTTGTGGATAAAGACTTTAAATTTGAGCTCCCTGAATTATGGGGTGATCCGTCGAGGGTGAAAGTATCGGCGCTTTATCGTAAAGGCATCGAGGCGTTAAAGACGCTCATCCTCGAGATCTGTGTCGGTGGCAAACTATCCGATTCGGAAAACGGTATTGTACCGAATTTAAGACATAAAATTGCCCTCGAGCGTTGCCTCCGGTCAACCTTAGCAGTTGAAGAGGGCGTTCGGATCGGAAGGCCGTTGGAGCTTGTTGTGATGGACTTAAAAGATGCTATCGATTCTCTTGGGGGAATAACGGGTGCGACAACACAAGAGGATATACTTGATGAAATTTTTAGCAGATTTTGTGTTGGAAAGTGATGTTTCACGTGAAACAATGAAATTGTCGAACTCAAGTTTCGGACCCCCAATGGGGCACGGTGCCGCATCTGATGTGGGGTAAATAAAATTTTTTGGAAAAACAGTGAGGCAGCCGTGGTAAATCGGAATGCATAAAGTAATCACCGTGCACAGGCACGCGATGGTTTGGGTTTTATTGTAATATCAGTTGCTTCTGAAATGATAACGCTTAAAAGGTTTTGTGCCGTTGTCAAAGCGCTCATCATCAATTTTTTTCAGAAAAATTTCTTTTTACCCTATGCCTGATGCGGCTTTCCTTACAATATCAGGTGCGAAACTTGAGTTGTTATGCTGCTTCATCACCGAACACTATGCCAACATATCCCACAAAACTGCTATCGGGGTTTTTATCATAACTACTGGCATAAGCAACAGCTTCGGCTTTTCTGGCCCCGAAACCTTTTGCAGTTACAATGGCAGTTGCAGCCGCACCAGCACAGCATGCATTTTGGTGTTCTTTTGCTTCACTGATTACCAAATCAGGATCCATGGCTATCATGGCATCGATGACACGTCGATCATTTTTAGTTTTCACCCAATCCACAGCAGACCGGCCAGTTTCTTTAGGTGTAAATCCGTAATTTAAACCATAGTGCGTAAGGTCTGTAGAGCCAATAACCTTTACCGTCTGGCCCAGACCCACCGCCATCTCAGCTAAGGCGCTTCCAATTTCAAAGGAGCTCTTTG
>Ga0255052_10000481_pt1 | contig 32345 bp, 29 predicted proteins | sample JV7_2_21_MG_FD_188632 | JGI IMG/M metagenome (GOLD analysis project Ga0255052, IMG submission 188632) | Seawater microbial communities from Jervis Inlet, British Columbia, Canada - JV7_2_21 | ecosystem: Environmental > Aquatic > Marine > Inlet | place: Canada: British Columbia | collected...
GAAGTGGCAGCCGCCCGAATCGCGCATTGATCGAATTACGGTGCGGTTCTACTATCAACAATCCTTTGAGTGCCCAGGTGTGCAAATGCGATTGATATCGATTTCCCAGCCGATCGTCCTTCAGTTCGTTATCGTGATCCTGGCTTTGATTGCAGCCATTCCGGCCCTGGCCCAGGATGGTGTGAGCCTGTTTCGGCCAGCTCGCGTGTTCGACGGAGAGCAGATGCACGAGGGGTGGGTTGTCGTCGTCCAAGGTCGCGACATTATCTATGCCGGCGACGCGGACGGTTTTGACGAGGATGATGCCGGTCAGGTTTTCGAGCTGCCTACGTCTACTTTGCTACCTGGGCTAATCGAAGGTCACTCGCATATCCTGCTGCACCCTTATGATGAGACAAGCTGGAATGACCAGGTATTGAAGGAATCGGAGGCCGAGCGCTCCGTTCGCGCAGCCAATCACGTCAGATCTTCCCTGAATGCCGGCATCACGACAATGAGGGACCTCGGCTCCGAAGGTGCGGGTTATGCCGATGTCGGCATTCGCGATTCGATTAATAAGGGAGTCATCCCGGGCCCCAGGCTGCTGGTGGCGGGAAGGGCGATTGTTGCGACCGGCAGTTACGGCCCGAAAGGTTTTCACGAAGGCGTCGATGTGCCGCTCGGCGCCGAAGTTGCTGATGGCTATGATGATCTCGTCCGCGTCGTGCGTAGCCAGATCGGCAGGAACATCGACTTCGTCAAAGTCTATGCAGACTATCGCTGGGGTCCGAACGGGACGGCTGCTGCGACGTTTACGCAACGCGAGCTGGAAACAATCGTAGAGATCACCCGCAGCAGTGGTCGACCGGTTGTTGCGCATGCATCTACTGCAGAGGCAATGAAGCGCGCGATACTTGCCGGCGTTGAAACCATTGAACACGGTGACGGTGCGACACGTGAGACGTATCAGTTGATGCGCGAGCACAATGTCGCGCTTTGTCCGACGCTGGCGGCAGGCGATGCCATCGCGCAATATGGCGGCTGGAAGAAAGGCGTAAATCCTGAGCCGGCCCGCATTGTGGCCAAAAGAAAGAGTTTCAAGGAAGCGCTGGATGCCGGAATTACGATCTGTTTCGGTGGTGATGTTGGCGTTTACCCGCACGGTGACAATGTGCGGGAGCTGGAAATGATGGTCGAATACGGCATGGATGCGGAAGACGCGCTACGATCCGCAACGTCGGTGAATGCAGATTTGTTTCACATTGCCGACAAGGTGGGTCGAATAAGAGCGGGTATGCTGGCAGATATTATTTCCGTCGGCGGAGATCCGACTGAGAACATTTCGGCATTGCGTAATGTCGGGCTGGTTTTGAGTGAAGGCAGGTTTATCAAGCGTTAACAGTGAAGAGGTTGTTCAATGAGTGAACCCTGGGGACCGCATGATCTCGGCGGGCAGGAAGGTGGCCCGATAGATCTTGCCGAACACGACACGGCGTATTGGGAGTGGCAGATCGATGCCATGGTCCGACTTGCACTTAAGAAGGGCCTGATAAGCGATTTCGCGGAATTGCGTGACGGCATAGAGCACCTGACGCCCGATGATTACGAACAGTGCACTTACTATGAGCGCTGGGCCAAATCTCTGGCTTACACACTGGTATCACGTGGTGTGATTTCAGAACAACAACTCAGCGATCAGATCGATGCGGTGCGGACTCGTCAGGAAGCGGAGGGCGCGGCATGAATGCGCCTGCATTTGCGGTCGGACAGCGCGTTCGCATTGCTGACCGTGCTCCACCGGTTCACCATCGTGTGCCGTCCTATGCGAAGGGAAAGGTTGGCCTGATTGAACGGGTTTGTGGATTGCACGGCGAACCTGAAAAATTCATACGCGGTGATGGAATGCCGGCACGACGCATCTATCGCGTAAGGATTCCGCAAAGTGACCTGTGGCAAAACTATGAAGGAACCGACAGGGACAAGCTCGAAATAGAAATTTTTGAACACTGGCTGGAGTTGGCGGAATGACTGACAACGACCACGATCATTCACGGACGTTTCAACCCGATCACGCCGAGCCAACGTCCGAAGGCGCTCGCGTCGGCCTGGCACTTCGCGAGTTATTGATAGGCGCCGGCCACTACACACCAGAGGAAGAGCAGGAAGTTATCGCTGCCATGCAGGGCGCATCGCCGGCTGATGGAGGGCGCATAGTAGCTCGCGCCTGGACTGATCCCGCGTACAAAGACCGGTTATTGGAAAACGGCGCGACAGCAATAAGGGAGCTCGGGTACGAGCTTGAGCCTTATGAATTCACGGTGATGGAAAACGATGCCAACACACATAATGTCATCGTCTGTACTTTGTGCTCCTGCTATCCGCGCTCGTTGCTGGGCATGTCGCCGGCCTGGTACAAGTCGGCTAGCTATCGCTCACGTGTTGTTCGGGAACCGCGCATTGTGCTCGCAGAATTCGGCGTCGAGTTGACGGATGAGGTCGATGTGCGCGTGCATGATTCAACAGCAGAGTTGAGATATATGGTCTTGCCCCAACGACCTGATGGTACTGATGAGTGGTCCGAGGAAAAACTTGCTGCATTGATAACGCGGGACTCACTGATCGGTACGCAACGCGTATTGCGCACAGATTAACCCCGGTTTCTGGAGATAAACTCTGAATTTTTCGGGAGTATTTCAATGAAGTATCTGTGTATAGGTATCGCCACCCTGGCGCTTGTCGCCGTTCCGACCGCATTGATGGCCCAGGAAGAGCAACCGTCCTGGGAGTGGACGGACGAAGAAATCGAAGTCGCAGTCAACAAGGTAAGGGCAGGACGCTCCTTAAGCCCGGATAGCTGGCCGGATTCGGCCAGGGTCGCCGTCCTGTTCTCCTTCGACGTTGACAACGAGACTATTTGGCTGCGCAACAACGACACCAGTATTGGCGGTTTATCGGAAGGTGAATACGGGTCAAGAGTCGCACTTGGCCGGATCCTGAAATTGCTCGATCAGCATGATATTCCGGCGAGTTTCTTTGGTCCCGCCGTGAGTTTTTCGCTCGCGCCGCAGATGATAGAAATGATCCAGGCATCCGACCGTCACGAAATTGGAGTTCACGGCTGGATTCACGAGCGCAATGTATCGTTGCCACGGGATGAGGAAGAGCGTCTCCTTAAGAAAGCTCTCGAGCGAATGACAGCGTTAACAGGTAAAAGACCCGTAGGTTATCGGGCACCTTCGTGGAACTTTTCTGACAACACGCTCGATCTCCTGATGGAAATGGGCTTCCTGTATGACTCGTCACTGATGGCTGACGATCGACCCTACGAAATCGTTGCGAACGGTGAGCCTACCGGCTTCGTCGAACTCCCGGTTGACTGGATTCTCGACGACGCACCATTGATGTATCCGCTGGGCAATCGATACGCAAATCCTCGCGACGTGTTGCAGGTCTATAAAGATGAATTTGACGTTGCCTATGAAGAGGGCACCACGTTCGTACTGACGATGCATCCCCACTACATTGGGCATCGCTCACGCATTGTGGTTTTGCGGGAATTGATCGAGCACATCAAGGAAAAATCGGACGTCTGGTTTGGCACTCATGAAGCGGCTGTTCGGTGGGTTCGGCAGCACGCCAACATGGACTGAAATAAACCAGGGCCGAACTCCGAGTCTCTGATTTAGATTACACCGGACTACGAGCATTGTGATTGATCCCGCATTGGCGTCGATTTCGACATCGATGCCGATGCGGTCTATCCTGAACCTGACGCTGCGAGAACCGGCTTGAACATACGCCGGTACTGGCTCGGAGTCAGCCCGGTCAGTCGTTTGAACAGCCGTCTGAAAAACGAAGGATCTTCGTAGCCCACAACGAAACTGATTTCGTCCACCGGCAGCTCTTCGGCTTCAAGCAAACGCTTTGCTTCCTCCACGCGGAGATTCTGCAGATATTCGATCAACGATGATCCGGTGGCAATCTTGAAGCGGCGTTTCAGCGTCCGCTCCGGCACGTTGGACTGCTCCACTACTCGCTGTATTGCACCCTGCTCTTTGTAATGTTCTGCAAGCCAGCTTTCACAGTTGTGCACGACAGAATCTGCGTGTGGGTTGTTGCGCACCAGGGTTTCGTAGGGCAACTGCCCTTCGCCGTGCCACTTGAGCAGATATACCTTGGCAATACGTAACGCCTCTCCCGGGCTACAGTGTCGGGAGATGATATGGATGGCCAGGTCGTGCCAGGACGTCGTTCCACCGGCAGTTACGATCTGTCCTGCCGGATCGGCAAATGCCAGGTTCGGTTCAGGTCGAAATCGAACCTTGGGGTAGTACTTTCGAAACAGGTCCTGATAGCCCCAGTGAGACGTCGCCTCACATTCGTCAAGCAGGCCCGTCTCGGCAAGCATCACCGCGCCGGAGCAGGCCGAATAGATTGATGCGCCAGTTCCATGTTGCTTCCGAATCCAGCTCATCAACTCGGGGTAGCGGTCCCGCATGTGCTCGTCCGGTCCAAGCCAGAGCTCGGGAAGAATCACAATCCGTGCCCCGGGGTCCTGATCAACGGACAGATCAGGGCTGACCGGAATACCGTTGCCACAGATAAACGGCTCACTTGTCTCGGAAAGTATGCGAACGCGGAACAGCGTATCGAGAGGATCGGTGCGAACCAGCGTTTGCCAGATATTTCCCGCCGCAAGCAACACATCCACCATTCCATACAAGGCCGAACCGGCCGTCTCGGGCACGGCGATGATGACCACGTCTATCGGAGATATTTCAGGTTTTCTCATGTTTCTAGCCAATTTGTGGCACAAAAGAACCGTTTTTATCAAAAACGCATCTTCCGCGAAGCATAAGCGAGCCGTAACGTATACGTCAAGTCGCTGGCATGCACTTAGATTTCAGGCCTGCGAACCCACAACCAAAGACACATGAGGAGGCACACAATGGGACAAGCAATGACAAAAAATGAGGTGGCAAATCGGACCAATGGCCTGGATATGGACGCCCTGGTAGGCACCGTCGAAGCCGTGAAGCAGGATCCATCGCTCGGCAGTTTCGAGTTTCGGGCGACCAACCAGTGGATCAATGGTGGCGAGAATCGCTCGAGAATCAAGGAATTTTACGGCGCGGGCAGCGAGGACGAATCTCGCACGGAAGCGTTCGAGTTCACCAATGGCGAGCCGCCAGTGCTACTCGGTGCTAATGAAGGTGCGAACCCCGTCGAGTTCTTGCTGCACGCCCTGGCTGGCTGCGTGACCACCACGACAGTTTTGCACGCCGCTGCCCGGGACATTCAGATCGAGCGCCTGTCAACCGAACTCGTCGGTACGATTGACGTACAGGGACTGTTGGCACTCGATGACTCTGTGCCAGTCGGCTATGAGCAGATCCAGATTAAAATGGACATCAAGGCTGATTGCAGCGATGAAGAGCTCGATGACCTGTTGGCGTTCGCGCGGGATCATTCCCCGGTCTGCAACACAGTCTGTCGACCTGTCCCGGTTACGGTGACGCGGGTCCAGTAGCCTTACACTATCGGCAACGCAAAAAGATGGGGCTGTTCGATCGATCAGATCGGCAGCGCCTTTCTTTTACAACTAAATGACGCCGGCCTCCAACATCCTGATGGATCCGGCATTCGCGTCGATTAATCATTATCAGTCTTTGCCGGTTTGTTCCTGAAGCCAAGTATGGCAGTGTGGGCAGGCGATGAAAAAATTTGCACAGGCATTGCGACAGGAAAAAACAGTCGTTCTCGATGGCGGTCTGGCGACACAGCTGGAATCGATGGGCTTTGATATTAGCGGCGCGCTTTGGTCTGCAAAATTGCTCGACAGCAATCCGCAGGCAATCATCGACGTACATCGTGCTTATCTCGATGCCGGCGCGGACTGTATCATCAGTGCGAGCTATCAGGCGAGTCGCCGCGGCTTCATGTCGATGGGCAAAACCATTGAAGAAGCGGACAGGCTGATCGTTAGCGCTGTGGATCTGGCGCTCACCGCGAGGCAGCAGTACGTCGCCCAAAATCCGGCGGCGGTTCCATCACCACTGGTAGCGGCAAGCGTCGGTCCGTATGGCGCAACAATGCAGGATGGTTCCGAATACACAGGCGACTACGACATCGCCGTCGAGGACTTACGCCGTTTTCATGCCGAGCGACTAACGTTGCTGGATCAAAGTAGTGCCGATATCCTCGCAGTCGAGACCATTCCGAATTTTACTGAAGCGAAGATTCTTTGTGAATTGCTGGAACAGGTGAGCACTCCGGCATGGGTATCATTCGCTTGCCGTGATGACGCACACATCAGTGACGGCACAAAACTATCAGAAGCGGTGGGCCTGTTCGCCAATCATCCTTGCGTACTGGCGTTGGGCGTCAACTGCACGCCACCGAAATTCGTTACGTCTCTGCTTCGTGAGGTGCGGCGTGCCGCGCCGGATAAGGCAGCCGTCGCCTATCCAAATTCAGGCGAGATCTATAATGCAGATGACAACAGCTGGTCTGGCGTCACTTGCGACTTTAATAACGACTTCACTGTGTTGGCCTGGCGCGAGGCGGGCGCGAAACTGATCGGCGGATGTTGCCGAACCGGCCCGGGCGATATTGCGAGAATTCGAAACGCGTTATGAATGCGACAAAGGCAGTCCTGTTGCTTGTTTCACTGGTTGCCGTACTCATTGGCTACCGGGTCCTCCCAGGCACGCCCGATTCGCCGGCGACAGTCCCACCAATGGTGGTGGAGCCCACGTCGCCAGACCCTGTCGTGACGAACGAGACTGAGGTTACGAACATTGATCAAAGTGCTGGGCCGCGTGAAGTGACAGAGTGTCTGACACTGGATCAGGTTCGTGCGCACCCGATAGTTCGACAACTGATGAGCCGGTTGGATGCAGCGGCAGCGCGCGGCGTCGATATTGAAATCTACCGTGGGCTGGATGAATCAGAGGTCCTCGGTTACGCGGAGCAGGGAGACTCCGCTGCAATGGTTGTAACCGGGGCGATCCTGGCCTTGCGGGCGTACGACGCAGATAGTTCGAGAGTGATCGAATGGCTGACCAGCATCGGGCATCTTGATGGCGTGGAGATAAGGCAGCAGATGTCGTCCGATGCGAGCCTGGCACTGAACGACGCCGCGCACTGGTTTTACCAGGCGGCGCTGAATGGCCGGCTGATGGCTCTGCCGCTCTATGGTCAGGTTCGTAGTCAGTTGTTCGGGGGGGCGGTCGGGCTCGGTTGGATTTCGCGCGAAGAGTACGATTCTCTGGATCCCCGGCAGAAAAAGGAGCTATTGCCGCAGAATATGTATCACAGAGTCGCGAGGGATATGATTCCCGGGTCTGTGTCGGGTTTCATTCAAGGCTCAAAAAGGTTGCCGTCGAGTAGCGAGATTGCAGAGCGCGTTCGAAATGACATCCATCATGAATTTAATATGGCTCTTTCGGATTCGGACTTGCCACTGCCCATCACCGCAGCCGGCGACCCCGCCGAATTCGAAAAGCTACGCTCGCAGATTTGCGATTCTGAGGTGCAACGACCTTAACGAGATCGCCGCCGTCCTGCGCGACCTCGTCGACCGGCCGGTGCTTTCGGCGCTTGTGCTGCCGGTGGCGGTGGCAGTTCAGGCAACGCTTCCTGGGATTCAAAACCGCCCGCCACAATATCGCGCATCGCCTGATCGATGGCAGGATCTGTTTCGATCGGCTGGTAGGCAGCCAGCCGCTCCTCGACGCCATCGATCGCACGCTGGTTGAGGTCTTTTGCGCCTGCTTTCTCCCAGCTTTCACGATTTTCACGATCGATAACCGGATCCGTCAGGTATAACTCATTCGGCCAGTGTTCCAGCGTGTGCGGGCTTGTGATCAGATGATCATCGCGCATCAGGTCGGCTACCAGATTGTCGATCGGTAAGTCGCCCAGCACTTCGATTTCCCGAACGAAATGTAGCGATTGCCCGCAGACTTCATTGTCGAACACTAGCTTAGGCAGGCTGAACGTGAGCACGAAATCGAGCATTCCCGGACCGGATACTGAATTGACCCCGGCAATTGCGGCAAGCAGGGCGCTGCTGAATGTCTCACCGCCGGCCTGCGCATCCAGGAATTTTCCGTCGGATAAGGCCATGTAAGCCTGCGTTGGTAAACCAAGGCTCTTAGCAATGGAGACATAGGCAACGTTGAGATGTTGCGCCTCAATCGCTGCCATCGGCGAGCTCGCCGCCTTCATGTGGAAAGTCGCCGGCGCGCCGCCAAAAATAACGGGCGCGCCCGGGCGAATGACCTGGGCCATCGTAATGCCGGTCAGCACGTCGACGCAGTGGAAGATCAGCGCGCCCATTAGTGTGACAGGTGCGATGAGTCCCATGAGCGTTACCGGAACGATTTCGATCGGTATGCCGGCCTCGACGCAATCCAACAGGTTTTGACAGGAATCCTCGCCAAAACGAAAGTTACCGGTTGCCGTAATCGTGAATATCGACATCGGCTTCGCGATCAGATCCGACCGGTCCTGGCGGAACATCTGCATCATGTCCGCCATGCGAGGTACGCCGTGCTCACCAAACGCACCGGACACAACCGGTTTTTTCGATGTCGTCAGCGTCATGTACAGACGCCATACATCTGATACCTGCGGCTCAATATCCTTGTTAGTCGAAAACGCGGTTGACGGGTAGGCGATATGGTCGAGGCCGTCGCAAATCCGAGCATATTCAATAAAGTCTGTTGAATTGGCGAGACGAGTCTCCCCGGACCGATGATCAAGGATTTTCAGTCCGCTCGAACCAGGCACGTAGTGCACGTTGTTGCCACCAATATCTGTGTAGGCGTCACCGTCACGATTAAAGAGTGTAAACGAGGAGGGCGCATCCGCAATCGCCTTATCGACGACATCAGCGGGGAATAAAATTCGTTTGCCGCTCTCGTCCGTTTTCAAACCATGATCCTGAAGCCGTTGCTTCAGAGCGGGGCCACGAATTTCCATACCGACCTCAGCCATCAGTCGTTTGGCCTCGCTCAGAATGTTTTCAATTTGTTCGTCGCTTAAGACGGTTAGAGTCGGGCGCATGAGATTTCCCTAGTGAATACTGTTGGCAATTTCTTCTTTCCGCTTGTCTACATAGCATAGCAAGGCTTCTTCGATTCCCGGGTCTGTGTCGGGTTTTTGATAGTCGCTTAGCAGTTTCTTCCAGATTCCATTGGCACGGCTGGCAGAATCGATGCTGCCGGCCTCTTGCCAGGCTTCGAAATTTTGTCGGTCTGAAACCAGCGGTGCATAGAATGCGGTTTCATATCGCTCGAGCGTATGGGCGGTGCCGAAGTGATGGCCGCCTGGCGGAACTTCCGCGATCGCATCCAGCGCGAGCTCGTCATCATTAACGATGATGGGCCTTAGCGTTTCGCTCATCATCTGCAGCATTTCGGCATCGATGATCAACTTTTCGAACGAGGCGGTAAGGCCACCCTCGAGCCAGCCAGCTGCGTGGTTGACCAGGTTGGCGTGGCCCATTACAGCACCCCACAAAGACATTTCACTTTCGTACGCAGATTGTGCGTCCACGCAATTTGAAGTCGTCGTATTGCTGGAGCGGAACGGAATGCCCAGCCGGCGTGCAATCTGTCCGCTGGCCAGCGCCAGTTTGGTGTACTCCGGTGTGCCGAGTGCGGGGGCACCACTTTGCATGTCCACGTTTGATGCGAACGCCCCGTACATCACCGGTGCTCCAGGTTTGACAGTCTGCGCCAGCGTGACAACTGCGAGTATCTCTGCAGTCTGTTGCGCAAGCGTTCCGGCAAGTGCCGCCGGGCTCATTGAACCGGCAAGCGTGAACGGCGTGATGCAGCAGACCTGGTTTGCAGCCGCAAGCTCAAGTACGGCCTCCGACATCGGAATGTCGAGCTGCATCGGAGAGTTGGTATTAATGATCGCAAGAACCGTTGGTTCCCGCGCCAGTTCTTCACGGGAGATTCCAAATGCAATGCTGGTCATCTCGAGGCAATCGATCGTTCTGGCGCGACCGAGCGCATAGGCCTGGGCATTTTTGTCAAGCAGCGTCAATTGCGCGAGACAGAGATCGAGGTGTCGCGACTCCGGTGGCAAGTCCATCGGTTCGAAACAACCGCCACCCTCCTGGTGAATGATGTTCAGGCATTGCACAATTCGCAGGTAATCGCACATCTCCTCGTAGTTTCCCGGACGCCGCCCTTGGTCGAGATCGCTGACAAATGCGGGTCCGCCGACCGATGTAAAGACGATACTGTTTGCGCCAATATGCAAGTCGTGATCAGAATTGCGCGCCCGTAGTCCAAACTCCGCAGGCGCCTGCACCAGCATCTCGGTGACCAGTTCACGGTCAAACCTGACCATGCCGTCCGCATCGTCGGTGTCTGCACCTGCCGTCTTCAACAATTGCCGGCTCTTCTTCTGCAGGAAACGAAATCCCTTTGATTCCAGAATAGTCAGGGCAGCGTCAATAATGCTCTCAACCTGATCGGCGCTGAGCGCTTCGACCGGCGAAAACGGATTGCTTACGAGCCGCCACGGCAGTTGGCGCACAGCTGTGGCATCACGCCGTTTTCGATGGTTGCGTCGGCTCACTCAAGTGCCTCGACGGACGCATGCCGCCACTTCTCGGTGGCCTCAACCTGGTTAAAGCAAAACAGGTGGTAACCAGCAATATCGCATACAGGATCCGCCTGGTATTTCGCTAACTTCAACACCAGCTCGTCGGGATAGTAGGTGCTCGATTTCATAAACTGGGCGGCGATGCTGGGTTTCTTGCGCAGGTATCTCAATGAGTCGCCCACACCGATTCTGAATGACGCTGCCAGCAGTCGACTGCGACCGATCACCCCGGGCAAACCGACCCAGACGGGCAGTGTTATACCCCGTGATCGCATGTCACGTAGCCATGACCCGAGAATGTCAGCGTCGAAGCACATCTGCGTTACCATGTAGTGGCAGATGGATTGTTTCTTCTCCAATTCCCTGAACAAAGTATCTTTGTCGACATCAGGGTGGCCTTCCGGATGAGCGCCAACGCCGATTTGTATAAATTCGTGATCGATCTCGTCGATAGCGGAAAGCAATTGCCAGGAATTTGTGAATTCTCCCTCGGGTTTAGGTCGATCTCCTCCCGGAACGAAAATGCTCTCGACTTGCAGATTGCCAAGGTGTTTCATGATTTGGCGAAGATGGTCCTTGTCCCGGACGTTTCTCGCGGCGACGTGTGGTACGACGCGAAAACCATCGCCGATCAGCTTTGCCGTCAGGTCCAGTGTTTCGTCAACACCCTTCGAGGGGGAACAGGTAACCGCCACATATGAACCGGGTTCAAGCACGCTGAGTTTTTCGACGATACCTGGCGCCGGGAAAATCTCCATATATGCTTCGCGCAAATCATGGCGTAGCACACTGCGTTCCTTTTCAGATGCGGGTCTTTTCACCGTTTTTTTCTCCGCCGGCCGGCTGTCGCGTCCTGTGACTTCCGCTCGGGCAGACGAACGACCTTTGATAACTCGTCGAATGTGTCGGAATCGTGTGGAATCGCCATTGCAGTCACGAAGTGATGCTGAAATCCTTCCTCGACCGCGGTTTCAATCTTTTCCACGCTCCGTGTTAGCGTTTCGATTGCAGGCCTCGAGTTGCTGTCCAGCAACGCAATTCTCGCCCCGGTGCCGGCTGCGTTTCCCGCCGAAGAGACCTGATCCAGGTCACAGTCCGGGATCATGCCGAGAACCATCGCGTACTTGACGTCGATGTGTGCACCGAACGCGCCGGCCAGCCGGATGCGATCAACCTTGTCGATGCCAAGTTTTTCCATGAGCAATTTTGCGCCTGCATATAGCGCAGCTTTGGCAAGCTGGATGGCGCGAACATCATTCTGCTGAATACTCACGCCGGGCTCACCTGCTATCAGTGTGTATGAGAAGGTCCTGCCATCGGCAGTAATCCGGTCCGACTTATCAGCTGCGTCCCCCGCAATCGTGCCGTCGGTACGAATGACGCCGGCAAGATACAACTCGGCAATTGCTTCAATAATCCCGGATCCGCAAATTCCTGTGACACCGCATGCCGGTATTGAATCCAGGAACGCCGGATCATCAGACCACAGGTCGCAGCCGATGATTTTGTATTTTGGCGATAACGTTTCCGGATCGATCCTCACTCTTTCGATGGCACCAGGTGCTGCTCGCTGGCCAGAACTTATCTGTGCCCCTTCAAACGCGGGTCCGGTCGGACTGGACGCTGCCAGTATCCTGTCGCGATTACCTAACAACATCTCGGCATTCGTGCCGACGTCGACGATCAGGGAGATCTCATCCCGCTCGTACGGCGACTCTGCCAGCAATACACCGGCTGTATCCGCACCGACATGCCCGGCAATACATGGAAGCGCGTAAACATAGCCGCCGTTGTTGACGGACAGGCCAATGTGCCGGGCTGGCAGGCTTACAGCGGCGTCACTCGCCAGTGCGAACGGCGCCTGGCCAAGTTCGACTGGGTTCAGCCCAAGCACAAGGTGCATCATGATCGGGTTGCCAGCGACCGTGATCTCAATGACCTCATCCAGCTCCAGATCAGCGTCTGCAACAACCTCGGCGATCAGGTTATTAATCGCCTCACGGACAGCGGCTGTTAACTCGATTTCTCCACCATCGTTCATCATTATGTAGGAGACGCGGCTCATCAGGTCCTCGCCAAACCTGATCTGCGGGTTCATCTGGCCTGCGCTGCTGAGGACGTCACCACTGGCCACGTCGCAAAGGTGTGCCGCGATAGTTGTTGAGCCGACATCAATCGCGACTCCGTACAGTTTCGTTTTCAGTCCGGGCCACACGGCGATGATTTCTCCGTCACTTCTGACGGCGGCAGTGACCTGCCAGTCTCCCTTGCGCAACGCCGACTGCAGTTCCTGAAGTGCAGATAAGGATACGGTCAGGTCACCCAGGTCCCAGTCGCGCTGCAACGCCGCTTGAAGTCGCTCAAGGTCACCGCTCGGATCATGCATGTCGGGTTTGGCGACGTCGACGAAGTAGGCATGCGTTTCCGGATTAATCTGAATGTCGTGTGCTTCATGAGGTTTGCGAACGACCTGTTTATGGACCTGGCTCGAGGCTGGCACATCGATCGCGATGTCTCCAAGCAATGTCGCCTGACAACCGAGGCGACGATTATCTGCGAGGTTTCTTCGTTCCGCGTATCGGGACTCTGTTTCTCCGCGGGCCGAGAGGTTCTCAAGTTTCGAGTCGATACCATGCTTGGACAGTTCACCTTCGGTAACAACCACCTGGCAACGTCCGCATAGTGCGCGACCACCACAAACAGAATCGAGATCGACTCCCAGGCTTCGCGCCGCGTGAAGAACCGGCGTCCCCAATGGAAAACGACCGCGCTTCCCCGAAGGGGAAAAGACAACAAGCGGATCGCTCGATTCAGCCACGGGATTAGCTGCCGCCCGTTCGCCGCCGCCGGCCACCGCGTCTTCCCCGCTGTGGGCCATCGCCGGAGTTCGGCTCACGGTAGGAATGAATCCATGCCGAGCATTCGGGATCATGTCCCATGACGACGTTGGCGCCACGGACCGCCTGCATCAGCTCGCTGTGCAACGGATTCGTGATAGCAGATGTCATGCCACTGGCAATGGCCATGCTGATGAATGCGGAATTCAGGCCGTTGCGGTTAGGAAGCCCGAAGCTCAGGTTTGATGCGCCGCAGGTCGTATTGACCTTCAATTCGTCACGCAACCGTCTGACGATCTCCATGACTTGCTGTCCGGCGGAGTTGATCGCGCCGATCGGCATCACCAGCGGATCAACGACGACATCGCTTGCCGGGATGCCGTGGTCCATCGCTCGTTCGACGATCTTCTTCGCAACATCGAAACGGACGTTAATGTCTTCTGAAATGCCTGAGTCGTCATTAGAGATTGCAACGACAGCGCAGCCGTGTTTTTTGACCAGGGGCAGAACTCTTTCGAGCCGTTCGTCCTCGCCGGTGACTGAATTCAGCAACGGTTTGCCTTCGTAGGCTTCAAGACCTGCCTCAAGTGCCTCGACAATAGACGAATCAATACATAAAGGAGTATCGGTTATTGACTGAATCAGCTTGATGGATTCCGCGAGAATCGCGGGCTCATCGGCGAGCGGGATGCCGGCGTTAACATCGAGGATTTGCGCACCGGCTTCAACTTGTGCAAGCGCATCAGCCTGAACTCTACTGTAGTCGCCAGCTTTCATTTCCTCGGCAAGCAGTTTTCTTCCTGTCGGGTTGATGCGCTCTCCGATAACTACGAAAGGATGGTCGAAGCCGATTATGACTTCCTTGTTTGCAGAGCTAATGATGGTATCTGTCATTAAGAATTCCTGTCTTGTCCGTGTTCTGTAGGAGCTCGCCCCAGCGAGCAATCTCATTGCCCGGTAAGCCGGGCTCCTACGGCGTTTTTTTCCTTCCACCCGCCTTGACGACGGACTCCAGGTATTCGTCATCAAAGCGGTTCTCGAGCATTGCCACACGGGACTCGACAATCTCCTCCAGGTCACCTTCTACGATCTCGGCTTCGCGCCGCCAGTCTTCCAGGTATGCGTCGCTCGAGCCGCGACCGGCGCGCATTGCTGCGCGATCGATAGCTTTGGCAAAACGGGGCTCCAGCTCTTTCTTCGCGTTCGTACGGCCCTGTCGGCCGACGACCTGCGCCGGAATATCACGCCAGTAGATGGTAATCAGTTTTGCCATCTGACGATGTGCTCCTCGAGGATCGTTTCGACGGGATCGAGCCCGGTAAAGTGCTCGATGTACTCGAGCCCGAGATACGCTGCGTGTTTGCGGGCCTGCCTGGTCAATTTTTCTGACCGGGTCTGCGCCAGATACACAAGGCGCTCGTAGTTGCCGAAGTACAGATCCATCAGTTCGGGGTGCCGATCGAGTCCGAGGCTTCCTACTACCAGGCGATCAAAATTTCGCACAAGAAAGTCGGTTAGATAGAAAGTGCCTGGCTCAGCTTCGCTGAAACTGCTGAATATCGATTCGCCCGCGAAAAACTCGTAGCAATGAGCCCCCGTAATCCTTTCAGCACCGTATTTCTCAAGTACCTTGTCCAACTTACCGCCGGTTCCGCAATCGGCATACGCGACAAAAATATGTTCATAGTCGTTACGGTTCTTCTCGATTTTTTTCGCGACCGCATCCGCGATTTTGTTCGGCGTGTGATGCAGCTTCGCGGGAAGGCACTCTATTTTCAGGTGGTTCCATTGATTGCGCCGTTGTATCTCGACCAGCTCCCGAGCCAGTGCGCCGCAGGCAATGAGCAGAGCGCCGGCTGCCATTTCGTTTGCTACGACGCGCGTCGTTGAGAAACCAAATCCTTGGCAACTTCAACAGCTGTCGCTGCGTCCCGGCAATATGCGTCAGCGCCGATGGCGGCACCGAAATCATCATTGAGCGGAGCACCGCCGACCATGACGATGTAGTCATCGCGAATGCCCTGTTCTTTCATCGTGTCGATGACGACTTTCATGTACGGCATGGTTGTCGTCAGAAGGGCAGACATGCCGAGTATGTCGGCGTTTTCTTTAGCAAGGGCTGCGATATAAGTGTCAGCATCCGTGTTGATGCCCAGGTCGATGACCTCAAAACCCGCACCTTCCATCATCATGCCAACGAGGTTCTTGCCGATATCGTGGATATCGCCTTTGACTGTTCCAATGACCATCTTGCCGACCGGCTTCGCACCGGTTTCCGCAAGCAGTGGTCGAAGTATCGCCATACCGGCTTTCATTGAATTTGCGGCGAGCAGCACCTCAGGCACGAACAGGATTCCGTCGCGAAAATCTTGGCCAACAATATTCATGCCGCCAACCAGTGCATCGTCAAGCACCTTGCTGGGATCCCAGCCGCGATTCAGGAGAATCTCCGTTCCCTCCCGAATCTCGTCCGCCAGTCCGTCATAGAGATCGTCGAACATCTGCTCGACAAGCTCGTCGTCCGAAAGGTCTTTTAAAACAATGTCGTCTTCTTGTTCCTGTGACATCTATTTGTCCGTAATCGGTGGTCGCCAGGTCGTCGTCACCCGTCCTGCCTCATCGAGTCAGGTCGCTGTCAGACTTCAAAGCAAGGTGGGTTATGCGATTGATTGAGCGCGAATTCTAGCGAATCCCGGCCTTGTGGAACCACACAGCGTTTCACAATGTGAAGCAACGGGTCAGGATATGAAATCATAATCGCAAAAAATGGGGTCAGAGTCGGCTCTGACCCCTCTTTTCACTTACCGCATTACCGGTGGCGGCAGTACTTGACGACCTCCCTGGGAGCGACTTTCGCACCGTAGATATTGCCGTCGAGGTCCTCCGCGACACCCTCGACCGCAGTTATGCTTGCCTTATCAGGGTTGGGATTGGGATCCGGGATGTCCATGGTCACCCAGCCATCGAAAGCACTGCCGAAAACGGCCGCTACCGGATTCGATTCCGAAGATGTCATTTTCTTCTGCCGGACCAATCGGATTTTGACTTCAATCGGCGAAGCCAGTAGCGTCACTTGCAGGACTGCGATCTGTTCCGCCACTTGATGATTCGAACAATAAACAAGAGCATCCGATCAACATTTGTACTTCTTCTCCTCCTGCTCCTGACCGGCTGCGCGGAGCGAGGTCCGGAAGTGGTGCGTGGTGTTTCATTGGAGCTTGCACAGCACCGTGCTGCGACGATTACGGATATCAATTACGAGCTGAGATTTTCGATTCCGGCAGATCCAGGTGCTGACATCGCCGGTTCTGTTTCAATTTCATTCGTCCTTGACGAAAACCTGGCACCTTTGCAGCTCGATTTTCGCGAGAACGCAGGCAACATTATCAATGTTGTCAGCAACGGGTCGGATTCGGAATTTCGATTCGAGAATGAGCACATCGTCATACCTGCCGATGAGACGGTTGTCGGAAGTAATCTGATCCAGATTGAGTTCATTGCCGGTTCGACCTCACTCAACAGGAACCCCGAATTTCTCTACACGCTGTTTGTGCCTGACAGGGCTCGCACAGCATTTCCGCTCTTTGATCAGCCCGACCTGAAAGCGACATACGATCTGACGCTGGTTGTCCCGCCAGGCTGGGCAGCGATGTCGAATGCACCGGCAGAGTCGGTGATTGAAGGAAATGTCCAAACAGAATTTCGATTCACGAAATCAGACCTGATCAGCTCCTACTTGTTTTCGTTTGTGACCGGCAAATTCGAAACTGTCGAGCGTGAAGTCAACGGCAAATCGATGGTCATGCTTCATCGCGAAACTGACGAAGAGAAGGTGGCGCGAAATATTGATGACATATTCAATCTACACGCCGCCGCACTGGACTGGCTGGAGGAATACACGAGCATCGATTATCCCTATCAGAAGTTCGGCTTTGCGCTGATACCGGCATTCCAGTACGGCGGCATGGAGCACGTCGGCGCAATTCAGTATCGGGCAAACGGTTTGTTTCTCGATGAATCGCCATCAGATACGCAACTGCTCGGGCGGGCAGGGCTCATCGCACACGAAACGGCGCATATGTGGTTTGGCAATCTCGTTACGATGGAATGGTTCAATGATGTCTGGACGAAAGAAGTGTTTGCTAATTTCATGGCAGCAAAAATCGTCAATCCCAGTTTCCCCGATATCAATCACGACCTGAATTTTCTCGTTCGACATTACCCGGGTGCCTATTCAGTTGATCGAACTACTGGTGCGAACCCTATTCGCCAATTCCTGCCGAATCTCAATGAAGCGGGGCAAATGTATGGCGCGATCATCTACAACAAGGCACCAATCATGATGCGTCAGCTGGAGATGGTGATTGGCGAAGACCTGTTCCGCGCGGGCATGCGGGAGTACCTGGCAACGTACTCATTCGCCAACGCGACCTGGCCAGCACTCGTTGAGATCCTGGACAGGAAATCTGATGTCAATCTGAAATCCTGGAGTGAGGTTTGGGTCAATACGCCGGGACGGCCGGAAATTGACAGGTTGGAAGATATTGCTCTCCAGGGAAAAAGCGACGTTACGCTGGCACAGACAAACCGACGCGCAGCCGGGAGAGTCTGGCCACAGACGTTTGGCGTTGCGAGCTTCAGTGAAGAACATGGCGACGTGCGTTTTTCGGTGTTGTCGAACGCCGAAAATGTTCCGTTCGACGATTCCAGGGTCCCGCCGGATGCTGACGTCATCCTTAACTCCGACGGTCGTGGATACGGCCTTTTCACGGCGACAATCGAGAATCTGGAGTTGTGGGGCCGGTTCAATGATGTCGAGAAGGGATCGGTCTTAATTAATATCTACGAGTCAATGTTGGAGCGACGTGTCAATTCGGCCGACTACTTTATGGCGCTCAGCAATATTGTCGCTCACGAGCAGAACCAGCTTATTCTGAATCTTGCATTGGGTCAGATCAGGCGGATTTACTGGACCTTGTTGCCTGTATCAATTCGCGAGGCGCGCGCTCCGGAACTTGAAGATGTGCTATGGCAGACAATGATGCGCCAATCTGAGAGCAGCAAGAAGAAGACCTTCTTTGATGCGTTCGCAGATGTCGCGATTTCGCCAGAAGCAGTCAGTCAGGTATACGATGTCTGGTCCGGCTCGCTTGTAGTCGAGGGTTTGCCACTGTCAGAGAATGATCGCATCAGTTTGTCGCAAACACTGGCAATAAAAATCTCCGATCAGGCAGACGAACTCATCGTTACCCAGCTTGCGAACACGAAGAACCCTGATAACCAGAGAAAGATTGCGTTTATCACACCATCTTTGTCTGCCGATAAGATAATCAGAGATCAGTTTGTCGATTCCCTTGCAAAGGAAGAAAACCGCGCTGTCGAATCCTGGGTGCTCGACGCTCTGGAAAATATTCATCATCCACTGCGGACCGGGGAGTCTGAGCAGTATATTCTTCCAAGCCTTGAGCTCCTGCAGGAAATCCAGGTGACTGGCGATATATTCTTTCCGAAACGCTGGTTGGACGTGACACTAGGTAATTACCGGTCTGGAACAGCGGTGCACACTGTAAGAACATTCCTCGATGACCGGCCAGACTATAACCAGCAACTAAGAATGAAAATCCTCCAATCTTCAGACAGGATGTTTCGCGCCAGTACCCTGATCGGTACTGATCAGGCGCTGTAGGTTAGTACTCCTCGTACATGATAGATTTTCTCTTACTTGTAATCGGACTGGCCGGCCTGTGGCTGGGATCCGAAACCCTGATTCGCGGTGCGATGTCTCTCGCCGATCGATATCGCCTGTCAGATGCATTGTTCGGCATGCTGGTACTCGCTATTGGCACAGACCTCCCTGAGTTGTTCGTCGCGTTCGATGCGTCTTTTCGCAGCCTGGCGGGAGAGGAGCTGTCCGGCATCGTGATCGGCAGTGCCATTGGCAGCACGATCGGACAGTTCGCATTGGTATTCGGCATTGCCGGCTTCATTGGCTATCGCCCGATGCAGCGAAAATTCCTGCCACGTAACACGATCTTCCTGGTTGGTGGCATCGTCGCCGTATTTATTTTCTCCCTGGACGGCCTGATCACGCGAACAGAAGGACTGCTGCTGACCATTTATTATGCGGCGTATCTTGCGGTGCTTGTTTTGCGGCGTGTGGAGTTGCCCGATGAAAGTGAGCACGCGGCAACAATAGAAACCTGGAAATCCTGGGTGATTCTTGCGGCAGGGTTTGGGTTGCTGTTAGTGGCTGCGGAATTGACTGTCGCGTCCGCTACGAGTTTTGCAGCAAGAGTCGGCCTGAGCAATATCGCTGTGTCCGCAATCATTATCGGCATGGGGAGCAGTCTGCCGGAACTGTCCGTGTCATTCGTCGCGCTGTTGCGCAAGCGTGGCGGTCTTTCGGTCGGCAATCTCGTTGGCAGCAATGTGCTCGATACATTGCTGGTGCCCGGGCTGGCCGCGATCATTTCGCCGCTCGCTGTTCCGGTTGCGTTTCTGTGGGTGGACCTGCCGGTTATCTTTGTTGTGACGATTCTCGTACTCGGCTTCCTTTACGTGTCGAAACGTGGCATCAGAAAAATTGAAGCAAGCGTTCTGCTGACGATCTATGTCGCTTATGTAGCCACGCGCCTGATCGGCCCGGGATCCTGACCTGAATCAGATACCAAGCGTACGTCGCAGTATTGCACGCAGTGGGGGCACACTTTCCGGATCCATCACGTTGAGTGCGTCCACATCGGCAAGTTTTCGCACGAGGTCAATGGCGGCTGACGTACTCGATGCAGGGCCGGTTACCAGGTCAGGCTTTAAGCCAAACGCTTTCTCCACGCCGACGACCGCGTAGGGATCGGAAGCACACAGGATGGTGCATTTTATGTTGCCACTGAGTTCCTCGATGGCTGCGGCTCCATTGTAAGGTTCCAGTGGCGACGCGCCCGCCTCCGCGACAAGAAAGTCTGGCTTCAGGTTGTCGATGTGGTGGAGGAGCGGCCGAATCGCATTACGAAAAACCGACTCTGATTCCACCGTCGATGGTAGCCCCGCATCAACGAAATCGAACACAGCGTCCGCGCCTGCGTCCCGGAAACTCAGGATGTCCCGGTATCTGCCGGCACCGGTAAGTTTGGCGCCAACGACGTTCTTCCCCATACCCTCGAGTTCGTGAATGACCAGTCGACCCGTCGTGGTCTTCCCGGCACTCATGGATGTGCCAACCAGCAGAATCGTTGGGATATTGAACGAGCCAGCGGCCGATTTGATGGCGAAGTCGGACATGCAAACCTTCTTTCCTCTTCTGACAACGTGTCCGAGATAGGTGAGGTTCAGGGTAGGAGGAATGATTCGAGACATTGACGTGACGGTGCCGAATAACCCCGCGCTGGTCATCGCGTTCATTTCGTAGCCTTCAATATCCGCCCAGCTTCCGACGCCTTCGAGGGTCGCCGATCGACTGCCGAATGCGCCAATCACGCAATCCCCCGCCAATACGCGCACCATTCGTCCGGACGCAAGTTCAATTGAGTAAACGCGATGTGGCGCGCCGATAATTTCACCCGCCACATAGTCACCGCTGGCCCACAGATTCCTGTCGATACGTGCAATGTCATACTGCTTCGTGCTCAGATCCGAAATCCGGGTCAGGGAACTCATCAAGACAACTGTCATGACGTTACTTCACTGGTTTGGGGCGCTGCCAAAAGGAGCGCCAGAAGCGCTGTTCTTTCAAGCGTCTTGTCGATGTAAAGAAACTCGTGTTCAGCATGGGCCCCGTGGCCAACCGGACCGAGGCCGTCCAGAGTTGCAGTGTATTGACTGGTTGTATTGCCATCGGAGCCGCCCCCCACCTGACAATGTTTCAATTCGATACCGAGTTCCAGCCCCAGCCCCGCAGCCTGCGACCACAACGCGCTATTGCGTGGCGTCAGTTCCAGTGACGGTCGTCCGATACCTCCCTCGATGTGCAGGCGAGTACCGGCAGTAGCCGGTTGCATGCTGTGGATCACTTTTTCGACTCGTTCGCCGTCGGCGATCGTCGGCACGCGCACGTCAACCACAGCCTGGCTGTGTGGTGCGATGACATTTGGCTGTATTCCGCCATCAACGGTGCCGACGTTGATCGTAATTCCCTTGTCAACATCGTTTAATGCGAACAGCGTCTGGATGACGTGTGACAGCTCCAGTATCGCGCTGGCGCCGCCTTCCGGATCAAGTCCGGCATGCGCTGCCTTGCCGTGTACGGTTATGGTGAAGCGACCAATTCCTTTGCGTTCCGTTTTGAGTGCGCCTTCTTCCCCCATCGCCGGTTCGAGAACAAATGCACGTTCGACACTGTTGGCGAGCGCGCGCACATATTTCGTCGATGTGCGACTACCGATTTCCTCGTCAGAGTTGATAAATATCACCGGCTCCAGCGGTAATGGCAGGTCGAGTTCCTGAATGGCACGGAGTGCAAAAATGATCTGCGTAATTCCACCTTTCATATCGAAGGTGCCAGGGCCGCGAATGATGTTTCCGTCGACAGTGAACGGTCGTTTAGCCGTTGTACCTAACGGCCAGACAGTGTCTAAGTGACCGAGAAGCAGTTGTGCCGGTTGGTTCCTGGTCCGGTCATTGCGTCTTGCATAAATATGCCTGTGCAAATTATTTGCACGCGGTACACGAATCTTGAAGCCGAGAGAAATCAACGACTCGGTCAGTACGGAAATTATCAGCCGATGCGTTTCCGGACGCGACGAAGGTGACTCCGCATCGACCATGTGATGCAACAGGTCGACCACCGCAGGTTGTTGATCCTGCACGTATTGCAAAATCCGATCCGCGGTACCCAGACTCATAACTAGCCTACCGTTTCATATTCGCCGGAAATGGAAATGCGTTTGATCGCGTAATCGTGGCAAAGCGACCTGGCGGAAGGTATGCCATCAATGGCGCCTCGTGAATCAGTTCCTGGTCGTCCAGTTCGGAGGAGCGGATGTAGTCCGGGTGTGCGTACGCGGCTACGATCTCGCCGCTGATCAGGCAGTTCTCACCGAAACCATCGATGGTTTTGTGGTGCCGGCATTCGAGGAACAGGTAGGCGTCCTCAATAAATTCTCCGTCGATCTTTTTCGCCGGAAATGTCGCGAAACTCTGCAGCACCGTTTTTTTTCCATCGGCATAGCGGGGTGTTGCGGCAAGGCTCGCATAAAGCACCTGGGATGGCTTCGTATAGCTGACAGTAAATTCGCCGGTTCGCTGAATGTTGGCGTGAGTGTGATGGCGCGGACTGCAGACGAAGCCGAAGTAGTTCTTCCACCCCATCGGGAACGCCATGTGCTTGGGTGCGAGGTCGAGCGAACCATCATCATCTTTTGTTCCGACCAGCACCAATGGTGCAACCATGAAACACCGATCCCAGATCGGTTTGCTGGAATCCAGCTCGATGACCTGTTCGGCTGTCTGTGATTTGCTCACGACACTCCTCTCAGCACGTTTTCCGCACGCGCATTACCCTCATTTAAACCTACCCGGCAAGGGTGGTTTCTTGAATAAGTAAATGCCGATAATCGGAGAGAGGAGTGCTTACTTGTAGCGCCGGCCGCCTTTGATGACGACGTCGATGTTCTGGAGAATCCTTATATCGGCAAGCGGGTCGCCGGTCACCGCGATCAAATCGCCATAACGACCGGGCTCTATTGCACCGACATCATCGGACCAGCCAATATATTTCGCAGCGACTGAAGTGGCCGCTTTGATAGCTTCCATCGGCTCCATGCCACGTTCCACCATGATCGGGAACATCCTCGCATTGTCGCCGTGCGGGTAAACGGCTGCATCCGTGCCATAGATGATTGGCACGCCTGCAGCGTGAGCTTTCGTGAATATCTGTCGCTGAGCTTCGGTTGTCTCATCATTCTTGCGGAGAAATTCTTCCGGCCAGCCCTGGTCGCGGCCGACGGTGGCGATGTAACTGCCGTTGTACACGTCCATCGAGAAGGCAACATCGTTTTCGACGGCAAGCGCAATTGCCTCGTCATCAGCGAGCGAGGCGTGCTCGACTGAATCCACGCCGGCACCAATAGCATCTTTTATCGATTGTGCACCATGTGCATGGGCCGTGACCCTGATGCCTGCGGTGTGTGCAACTTCAACAACCGCCTGAATTTCTTCCGGCGTCATCTCGGGGGCTCCGGGAACTCCACCGAATGCCAGCACCGCGCCCGATGCGATTACTTTAAGGACATCTGCGCCACCATCGACCGCTTCCTGCGCTTTTCGCCTGAATTCATCGGGCCCGCGAGATACTCCCATGCGAATTCGTGCCGGGATGTCTTCTTCGTCAAAACCAGGAATGACCAGGTCACCGCCGCCGGCCGGTATGGTCAGGTAGAAACCTGCAACCTGCATTCTGGGCCCCGGGATCTCACCACTGTTGATGCGATCCCTCAGTACGCGACCAGCCCAGCCGTTGTACGCACCGACGTTGCGGACGGTCGTGAATCCCACGCCCAGCGTAATGGCCGCATTCTTCTGCGCGATAACTTGCTCGTCTTCCAGGCTGCGCGTGTAGTAGATGCTTAAATCCACCGTATCTCCCGCGGACTCGACGATGTGCGTGTGCGTATCGATGAGCCCTGGCATACAGGTGTGATCGGAGAGATCGATAAAGTCGCCGGCTGAAGGTTTTCCGTCCTGCACCGCATCGATACGTCCGTTGAAAATGGTCACCGTCTGGCCGGACTTCGGTGCATCTGCAATGCCGTCAATCAGAGTCCCGCAATAAATCGTCACCAGATCAATATCGGGCGCTACCTTCTCTATCGGAGCGGGATCACACGCGGCCAGGGTTGCAGTGGCAATCATCGAAATCAGGAGTCGTAAAGTCATCATGGATGCCGGAATTGTTATGAAGGACGGATTATTGCACTCTTCGACCCATGCGGGGAGAGTGCGGTGTTAAACATGAAAACGTTTGTATTGGGAATGTTTCTGGTCGGTTTGGCGGGCTGCGGTGTGGATACTGACGCTGAGGTCGATCAGCTGTTCCGGGATTACTCCAGCGACGGCATGCCCGGGGCATCCGTTATGGTCATCAAGGATGGTCAGGCGGTCCTGACGAAAAGCTATGGCCTCGCGAATGTTGAAAAAGGCGTGTCGGTAGAGCCCACGACCAATTTTCGACTGGCGTCCGTCACCAAGCAATTTACCGCGACCGCGGTCCTGATGCTGGTCGATCGTGGCGATCTCACGCTCGATGATTCGATCAGGGAGTACTTTCCGGGGTTTCCTGATTTTGCTGATGCCATCACCATTCGTCACATGCTGCAGCACACTTCAGGAATTGAAGATTATGAGCCAATCTACGGGGACTTGTTTCCGCAGCAGGTGACAGACAGTGGTGTCGTCGAAATTATCAGCGCGACGGACGGCGCGATTTTCGCGCCGGGAAGCGAATACAGCTACAGTAATTCCGCCTACGCCATTCTGGCCGTGCTGGTTGAGAAGCTATCCGGCAAGACATTTCCCGAATTTCTGCACGACAGCATATTTGTGCCGCTCGGCATGTCGAACACGGTGGCCTACCGGGACGGAGAAACAACCGTTACAAACCGCTCCTACGGTTACACTGTGTCAGAAGACGGCGTAGAGTTTTCCGATCAGAGCGCCTGGAGTGCTGTGCTTGGCGATGGCGGCGTTTATTCATCGGTCGTGGATCTTTTCAAATGGGATCAGGCGCTTTACGAAAACGGACTGATATCCGCAGACCTCAGACAGCAATCATGGGCGCCAAGTCTGGAAGACTACGGCTTCGGATTTCGTATCGATGAATACAACGGACACAAACGTTATCACCACAGTGGCAGCACCAGTGGTTTTCGCAACTTCATGCAGCAATTTCCCGACGATCGCCTGACGGTGATCGTGCTGACGAACCGTGCTGATCCGGACGTCGCGCCGCTCGCGGAGAAAATCGCCGACCTCTATTTGTAGCCACTTCCCGCAATGACGGGGAACAGCATGAAGTGGTATGTTTCACTGTGCCCGCCACCTGCTGAGAATAATAAGATGAGAGCAATTAAAAACAACCTGGTTTCGGCCTCTGTCATCCTGCTTGCTTGTCCGGTTTTCGCACAGGACTTCAGTGCATTCGAATACCGCAATATCGGGCCTTCGCGAGGTGGCCGGGTAACTGCCGTTGCCGGCACAGTTGCCGCACCTTCGACGTTCTACCTGGGTGCATCCGGCGGTGGCGTGTGGAAGTCCGAGGACTACGGAACCACATGGAATGTCGTTTCCGATGACTACTTCGAGACGCCGTCCATCGGCGATATTGCTGTTGCCCAAAATGACGCAAACATCGTTTACGTTGGTACAGGCTCAGATGGTCTGCGCAGTAACGTCATTGTTGGCAAGGGCATGTACAAATCCATCGATGGCGGAGAGACTTGGGAACACGTCGGCTTGCGGGAAACGGGTCATATAGGCGCCGTCGAGATTGATCCAACTGATCACAACATTGTTTGGGTTGCAGCGATTGGCCAGGCATTCAATGCCAACGACGAGCGCGGCGTGTATAAGACGGCGGATGGTGGCAAGAACTGGGAAAAGGTTCTGTTCATCTCCGACACGGTCGGTTTCTCGGATATCGAGTTATTGCCGGGCAACCCGAACATCGTGTTTGCGACTGCGTGGAAAGCGGAGCGCAAACCCTGGACAATCATTTCAGGTGGTACGCAGGACGAAGGCGGTCTTTACAAATCTGTCGATGCGGGGCTGACCTGGGAAAAGGTCACGGAAGGCCTGCCGCAGGGTTTGATCGGCAAGATCGACCTCGCCGTCAGCCCGGCCGATTCCAGAATCGTCTACGCGCTGGTTGAGGCGCCGGACGAGGAGGGCGGTCTTTACAAGTCGGTCGATCAGGGCAAGTCGTTCGAGCAGATTTCAAGCGAATCCTCGATCCGTGCACGCCCTTTCTATTACGCAAACATCGATGTTGACCCGAAGAATACAGACGTAGTCTATGCAATGGCGACGCGCAACATGAAATCTGTTGACGGCGGCAAGACGTGGGAGCGTCTGCAAGTGCCCCATGGCGACAACCACGATATGTGGATCAATCCGCATGATCCGGACCTTTTTATTCACGGCAACGATGGTGGCGCTAACGTCACACACAATGGCGGTAAGACCTGGTCAACGCAATTCAATCAGCCAACGGCCGAGCTCTACCAGGTTGAAGTTGACGATCAGTATCCGTACTGGCTCTATGCCGGCCAGCAGGACAATGGCACGACGGTTGCGACACCGAGCATGCCACCGTTTCGCGCGCAGGATACTGCGGCCTGGCTGGTCGATGCTGGCGGCTGCGAAACCGGACCCGGCGTACCGAAGCCGGGCAATCATAATATTGTCTATTCGAACTGCAAGGGCCGGTTCTTTGTGTTTGACAAACGCATTGGCACCGAAAAGGGCTACTACATCGGCGCAACGAACATATATGGACACAACCCCAAAGATCTGAAATACCGTTTCCAGCGCGTGTCGCCGATCCATGTGTCGCCGCACAATCCGGACGTGGTCTACATGGGATCACAATACGTCCACCGGACAACCGACGATGGTGAAACCTGGGAAACGATCTCGCCCGACCTGACAGCATTTGAAGACGACAAGCAAGTCATCTCAGGCAGTCCAATCACTCGAGATATTACCGGCGAAGAGTATTACAGCACCATCTACTCGCTGCGCGAGTCGCCGGTACAAGCCGGTGTCATTTGGTCTGGTTCGAACGATGGTCTTGTGTTCGTCACACAGGACAACGGGGAATCGTGGGAGAACGTCAGCCCTCGCGGTATGCCGCCGGGCGGCCGAGTCGATGCGGTTGAACCATCCCCGCATAGTGCAGCCAAGGCTTACATTGCGGTGCTTCGATATCAGTTCGGTGATTGGAAACCGTACATCTATAAAACAGAAGATTTCGGCAATCGCTGGCAGATGTTGACTGATGGCAGCAACGGCATTCCGTCGGATTTTCCGACACGTGTTGTACGAGAGGATCCGGTTCGGGAAGGTTTGCTTTTCGCCGGCACCGAATTCGGTATGTTCGTTTCCCTGGATGACGGAGCGAACTGGCACGAGTTCCAGCAGAACCTGGGCGTCACACCGGTGACGGATCTGAAGGTTATTCGCGGTGATCTGGCCGTGTCGACGATGGGTCGATCATTCTGGGTGCTCGATAATGTATCGACACTGAGGCAAGACGCATTTCGGGCAGTAAGCGATCAATCTGCGTTGTTCAAACCGAAAGACACGATTCGCTATCGCCAGGTTTATCGCGGGCAAAGTAGCAATGGGGTGCCTGACTACCCTGCGCCGGCAGTCGTTGTTGACTACTACCTGCCCGAGGATGTTTCAGGGCCGATCCACCTCGACGTCCTCGATGCCAACGGTGCGCTGGTTAATGCGTACGAAAGTGCCGGCGATGCCGATGGCGAAGATGAGGTTGTCGAAGATATGAATCTTAGCCAGGCAATGGTCATCGTTGACCAGTCTTTGTCGGCAGAGCCCGGAATGAATCGTTTTCGCTGGAACATGACCCATTTTGGACCCTGGACCGAAGATGAGGACGATCGCTTCAAGCGGGGGCCGCTCGTCAAACCCGGTACTTACACTCTGAAACTCACTGCAGATGATGATGTTTCCGAGCAGGAGTTCGACCTCGTTGTCGATCCACGTGTTCCTGCACAGGGCACCACGCTTGCTGACATTGACGCGCAGGTCGATTTCGAACTGGTTGTCGTCGATCTCTTGTCAGAGGTTCGACAGTTTGAGGAGCAGGTTGAGAAAGAACACGAGGAACTCGAAAATCAGAGCGACGAGCTCTCTCCCGAAGAGGCGAGCCGGTTGCTGTTGGTTGCCGACGTGCTTAATCAGGTCAAAAGTGCCGACATTATTTACCCTCAGCCGATGCTGACGGACCAGGTTTCGTATCTCTATAACATGGTGAGCAGGGCGGACCAGGCTCCGGGCATCGAGGCCGCGGACAGGTATGCGGAACTAGCGGCGAAGTTCGCTGAATTGCGCGCATCGTACGGGCCGGGGGACTGAGCAATGAAGAGCCGTAATTGGGGTCGAACCGCAATTATCTCCACGTCGATGCTGGCTTCTGCCACGTTCGCTGATGCTGATCTCAGCAAGGCTATCGATGCTGTATTTGCCGACATTGATGCGGATAGCCAGCCCGGCTGTGCGGCAGGCGTCATTCATAACGGGGAGTACATCCACAGAGCGGGATACGGACTTGCCAACCTTGAATACGGTATGCCGATTACGTCGAAGTCTGTTTTCAGAACCGGCTCGGTTGGCAAACAGTTTACGGCAATGTCGATCGCAATTCTGGCCGAGCGAGGTGATCTCGACCTCGACGCAGACGTGCATGAATACTTACCGGATCTGATCGACTATGGTCATGAGGTGACCATTCGCCAGATGGTGCACCACTTCGCCGGCATGGGCGACTACGATCACGAAATGTTTAAGAATCCTGACGGGTCCGATTTTCGCTTCGGTAATGAGGATTACTGGACGATTGAGGAATTCTACAAGAGGGTCGCGAAAGCGGATCTCAACCACGAGCCCGGCACGAAATGGCAGTACTCCAATCTCGGCTACTTTCTATTAGCCTATGTTGTCGAGCGTGCCAGCGGCAGAACGCTGCGGGAGTTTGCCGCGGAAGAGCTCTTCAGTCGCCTGGACATGAGCGATACATTGTTCAACGATAATGTGAACCAACCGGTGCCCAACCGAGCCGACGGCTATCAGTTGATGGACGATGGTAGCTGGGAAATATTTATGACCAACCTCAGCTGGATCGGAGATGGCGGCGTCTATACAAATCTCGATGACTTCATCAAGTGGGACCAGAATTTTTACAACAACAAACTCGGTAAAGGAACCAATAAGTTGATCGAGCTGGTGACCACACCACTTCCGGGGATGATGGAAGAGACAGATGATGGGCCGCGTGCCGTCAACTATGCGTTCGGCCTCGATGTCGAGGAGCGCAATGGCGAACATATGATCGGGCACGGTGGCAGTTGGGTCGCATTCACGGCTCTTTACAATCGTTATCCGGAGCGCGATCTGTCAGTCGTTGTCTTCTGCAACTCATTGGAGGCTTCGGCTTATGAACGTGGCGGCAAGATTGCTGAGCTCGCGGTCGCGGCAATCAAGGGCAAATAGAACAACGTGGGTCAGCGCGGGCTCTGACCCCTTTAATTTCGGCGAATGACTTTGCCGGGGCGCGCGTCGGTCGTCGCACCGTCCTGGTAAACGAGCTCGCCTCCAACCCAAACGGAATGAATTCCTTCCGATAATGCATCCGGCTGCTCCGGCGTCGCACGATCGATCACGGTATCGGGATCGAACAAGACGAGGTCGGCAATCATGCCTTCTTTGATCAGGCCGCGATCGGTGAAACCCATATGTTCTGCGGCCAGGCCACTCATCTTATGAACAGCGGTTTCGATGGGCATCAATTTCTTGTCACGTGCAAAATGACCAAGTACGCGTGGATAGGAACCGGCGCCACGTGGGTGCAGGTCCTGGAGGCCACCGTCGGTGCAGATATTCATTTCCGGCCACAACAATAATGCGTCAATGTCGGAATCCTTCATGCTGGTTGCGATGATCATTTCTGCACTCCGACCATGCTCCTTTTCCCAGCGTTCAGCAGCTTCGGCCATGTGAGTGAACGCACCTACTGCATCCGTTTCCAGGAGGCCCGCGATTTCCGGCAGGCTCTTGCCAACGTAGTCCGGATTAGGTTCGTACCGCGTCATCCAGATGCCTTCAGCCGGCGCGATCTGTTCGAACACTTCTTCGATTGCCGCACGGTTCGTGTAATCGCGCTCAGGCAACAAAACCATCATTGTCGATTGCCAGAACTCATAGGGATATATGTCTGCCGTGATATTCACGCCGTCGGCGCGCGCCGCGTCGAGCCTTGCCAGAGTTTCCGTGGCACTACCCCAAAGTCGTGTCATCGCCAGTTTTATGTGTGAAATCTGTACCGGCATGCCGGTCTCGCGGCCGATCAAAATAATTTCGTCAATTGCGTCTTCGAACCAGCGGTCTTCACTGCGTATGTGGCTGATGTATCGACCGCCAACGTCGGCCGCGACGTGAGCGAGCGCCAACACCTCAGTTGTCTCGGAATGAATGCCCGGCTCGTACTCGAGTCCGGTTGCCAGTCCGAGCGCGCCGGTCTCGAGCTCGCTCGCCAGCATCTCTGCCATGACCGCGATCTCTTCCTCAGTCGCTACTCGTCTGTAGTCTTCACCCAGTACTTCACTACGAAGTGTGTTGTGACCGACGTAGGAAGCAAGGTTGATCGTCGCGGGGATCTCCTCAAGTTTCGAGAAAAAATCAGCCAGCGGATAATGCGAGCCACCGTCCTGACCAGCGATTACCGTCGTAATGCCTTGGCTAACTGCTGCGAGCGCATCCGGGCGCTCCAATATCAGTGAATCGGCATGCGTGTGTGTGTCGATGAATCCTGGCGCCAGCGTTTGCCCGCCACCATCAATGACATCTTCTCCTTCGCAGGCATCCAATGTACCGACCGCTGAGATTATTCCATCGCTGATCCTGACGCTTGCAGAAACTGCCGGCGAACCGGAGCCATCAATGACGTATACATCGGTAATCAGAAAGCCGGACGCTTCGTTGACGCACGTCGACGCTTCTTCCTGGCTGCAGCCAGCCAGTACCGCAATGACAAGAAGTGCAGTTGCTCTTTTAATTATCGCCATCATCCACCTCAAATTGTCCGGTCAATCTTCGCCAGACATGTGACCAGCTAAGTCCAACTGCGAGAAGAATCGATACGCAAACCAAACCTATCCAGGTAGCGTCTGACGGTTCATCGACGTTAATGATGCCAATATCGATAAGGAGCCAGACAACCCCACCAAGCAGCGCACCGCCGAGCATCAAACCAAGGAAGCCAAGCGATCGTTGCGTGGCCGCGAGCAGGATGACCCACCCGATTAGCAAGATGACGCCGACCACAAAGTGTTCCGGCCCAAGGCTGGAAGGTTCTGCTGTTCTTGCTGAGTTGAGCCACGCCCAGTAAGAAAACCGAGTCGGGTTATAGGTCGCAACGACCAGTATTGTTGACGCAACCAGGCGCCACACAAAACTCAGGAAATTGAATTCTCTCGATGCGCGACTGGACCGGCTCTTGTCAGATTTCTTTGCCATTAATTCTCTCGGTTGATCTTTTCGACTCTTAAAGTCAGGCGGTCTGTTGCTCCCGCATTTCTGCAATTCGCCGCTGCACTTCGTTGAACATCTCGTCGCGGAGGCCGACGATTTTGAAGATTTCCACGACGGTGAAAAACGGTGCGGCCAGGTTCGCCTGAATCGGGTGTTTCAGCACGACCGGTATGGACTTCTCAACCACATGACCAACGAACTGAGCGGCATAACCGCCAAAAAAAGTGGCGGCAGCGACTGTGCCCGATGTTGCCATGGGTTCCGCCCCGATGATTGTCGCGAAGTAGGCGACCGGGACCGCGTACAGCAGGAATGTCAGGCTGAAGAGCTTGTCCAGCGTGAGGTAGAAGACGAACAGAATCAGCGTTGCCAGGTGTGCACCGTTGAAGACCATGCCGGCAATCTCTGTATTGGCCCAGCTCAGCGCAATGAAAGCGCCAAGCATGATGGTAGGTATGCCGATCATATGCACGGCAACGTTGAATGGGTGCTGATGTGCGGAGGCGTAGCCCGTCAGCATATCCATGAGTTTGGAGTTTTCTTTCATCGATCGGGTTGTTCACTGGCCGAATACCGGAACCGGCAATTTACCATGACTTGGTGGCCATATACTTCACCGCAGGCCCTGATATAATTTGC
>Ga0255052_10000482_pt1 | contig 32338 bp, 24 predicted proteins | sample JV7_2_21_MG_FD_188632 | JGI IMG/M metagenome (GOLD analysis project Ga0255052, IMG submission 188632) | Seawater microbial communities from Jervis Inlet, British Columbia, Canada - JV7_2_21 | ecosystem: Environmental > Aquatic > Marine > Inlet | place: Canada: British Columbia | collected...
TGTGAAGGTTCATACGGGCTTTCTCCTTGAGCCAATCGGTTTCGTCACCAATCAGCTTCTCGGATTTAGCCCGTGTGAACAACCTTCACAGAATTCACACCTAGATGCCCATCTTTGCGAGAGCGTCAGCGAGCTCCCGCGCCATTTGTTCCAATAAAGGGTGCTTGGCGGCAAATCGCGACTCGAGCTCCTTGGCGCGATTAGCAAACGACTGGGCCTCTACGCTCCCGGTCTCCCCGAGCTGCTCAACATCCCGGTGCAGATCTTGCAGGATTTCACGGGCTTCGATGTCTACATCTTCGGCGCGCTGCAGTTCCTTATGAAGCTGGGCGAGTATTGCCCTGACATTTTTCATCGGTTCAACTCTGTTTACTGCTAGTCGGCTGCTGCAACGAACTCAGCAAGAATGCTTTCATCTTCATCGAGCAGGCTCATGCTGTCGCGTCCTGACTCGAAACCCCTGGTTTTTTGCACGGCATCGAGAAAGGCCATCTCCCGGTCCATAATCTCTTCCGGGCAGGCCATGCGGGTTGCGCCGAGCGGCCCAACCTCTATCCCCGACTCGGATTGCTGTAACGAGCCGAAGAAACCATTGCATCCCCCGTGCCCGTTTATACTGCCGTCAACATCGAATGTGATAAACATGCCGCTGCCGTCGGGAACGGCGTTGCCACCTACCGTTACCGGCTGCCAGGTGATGCCCGTAAGCTCTGCGCCACTTCCGCCGAGCTGAGCCAGCTGTTTTCCCTGCAGCATGACAAAGGCAATACCTGCGAGAAAGAGGATGAATAAGAGAAAACCGAGGATTGCTTTCATGCCCTTACTCCGCCACGGCCTGGAACTCGTACATTGCTTTGACGATCGGTGACATCGGCTCTCCATAGCGCCCGAACCAGTCGTGGTATATACGCTGAATCCTGGCTGTTCGGTACAGGTTCGCCAGTGCGCGATCGACGATGAGACGGAAATCCGTGTCGCCACGTTTGAGCATCAGGGCGTGCGGTTCCAAAGAAAACACATCCGAACTGATTGTGTACAACGCAGCATTGGGCGACCGCAACACCTGGCCGACAATCATCGCACGGTCGGTTGCGTAGCCATCTACCTTGCCGGCATCCAGCAACTCCATGCCTTTTGCGTGCGTCTCGATAATCCGCAGCGTAATGCCGACCTCGTTTACCTCGCTGAACTGGCGCAACGTTGCATGTGTCGTCGTTCCCTTGATCACGGCAATCGTCTTGTCTTCAAGATAATTGATCGACGGCACCGGTGATTCCTTGAGAGACAATACGGCGCCTCCCGTGATAAATGTCATCAGTGAAAAATCGACTCGCTCGCGACGTGACAAGGTAATCGTTGATGCGGCGCATTCAATATCGACAGTGCCGTCTTCGACCGCGCTCAACCGCTCTTCCGGTAAGACCAACGGCACATAACTGATCTTCATCTCCTCGAGCCCAGTGGCCCGCTTCACGGCAGCGGCGACAGACTTGCAGAGCGCTATCGTGTAACCGACCGGATTGCCATCCTTATCCGTGAACGACATTGGCGGCGCATCGGGCACGTATCCGATCTTGAATTCTCCGCTATCGGCGATGCGTTTCAGCGTCCCCGTCAGCTCCTGTGCCGATACATTTGTATGCAGGAGACATAAAGCCAGCAATAAGAATGACAGTCGTCGCATCGGAGCGCCCTCAGTTGGCTGAAAGTCCAACCAGTTCGGCAGGCGAAAGCTCCAACGCCCCGGCCACGCGGTTGAAGAAGTCGATTTCGAGCACGCTTATGTCGCAGTCACTCTTGATGATCTCGGCAAGCGTCTGTGCAATGGTGATCCTGTCCTGCCCTCTGAGCTGCTTTTGCACAGTTCGCAGGTATTTGCGCAGATTCGCATCCGCATAAAGCTCAGGGCGGGCAGCCTTTCGAACATCGGCTGCGGAGAGTTCCTGGCCGGTCTCCCGCTCCATTACTTGCTGAATATGCTCGATCTCGACGGGGGCCATATTTGCATCGGAACTGGATGCTCGGGCCAGAACCATCAACAGTACCTCGCCGAAAAGGCTTTCCTGTTCTTCCTCGCTGGGAGATGACCCACCGAATATTTTTAGAATGCTACTGAGATCAGCAATTGCCATAGTCGTTTCCCTTTGTTTTGTGTTATTCCGGCCCGGCAAGCGAGCATCGATATCCTAACACCGCTTTTGGCCGAATTTCCCGAGTTCCTTGGCAGCCAAATTGGCGTCCAGCCCTCGAAAACCCCCATCCTGCTGTAGAATCCCGCGCAAAGCCACGGATCACCTACGCTCGCCGAAAAAGTCGAATTATGGAGCCTGAATCATGACTGATAGCACATCCCGAAGCTGGGCCGCCCTGGCGCTCGTCCTGTCACTCTTTTTTGCTACGAATGCGTGTTCGGAGGACTCCGCCGGTGAGGCCTTGCTTGCCCGTGGCGACTATCTCGTTAATGGCGTCGTGGCTTGTGGCAATTGCCATTCGGCGAGGACATCGGACGGCGAGCTCATCGAGGGCATGGAATTTGCCGGCAATTTTGTAATTGAGGACCCGGGCTTCAGGGCATACGCACCCAACATCACGCCCGCTGTTCGCACCGGCATAGGTAGTTGGACAGCTGAGGAAATCACCCGGGCAATTCGTGAGGGGGTTCGCCCGGACGGTCAGGTTCTGGGCCCGCCAATGGCTTTTCAGCTTTATCGAAAGATATCTGACAACGACATACGGGCGATCGTCGCCTATTTGCGCAGCGTCCCGACTGTCGAAAACGAAGTACCGCGAACGACATTCCGGATACCGCTACCGCCCAACTGGGGCCCACCACTTGGGGTCGTGCCGGACGTGCCCCGTGATGACCTGGTAGCTTATGGCGCCTATCTGACCGGGCCTTTGGGACACTGCACGGAATGTCACACGCCCCTCGTCAAAGGGCGGTTTGACTGGTCCCGAATCGGTGCGGGGGGCAATCTGTTCCAGAATCCATTGGGGAAAGGCTTCAGGGCAGTGTCGTCGAACATCACCCAACACCCGGAGCTTGGACTGGGCCAATGGTCGGATGATGAAATTAAACGGGCGATCGCCGATGGGATCAGCAGAGATGGACGTCAGCTGCTGACTTTCATGGGCTTTTCGTATTACTCAAGTATCAAAGACGAGGATCTGGATGCCATGGTCGCGTATTTGAGAACCATTCCACCCGCAACGGCCCCGCCGCCGGCAGCTGACTGACTCGGCTACTCGACTACATTACATCCCGGCAACCAGCCGGCCAAAATCGTCCACTGAATTCCAGTCAGTATATTCGACGACGGCCTCGGGATCTGTAGGCCCCTTGGTCATCCACATGATCAGCCGGATGACCTGCCGATCCCAGAATGTGTAAATCGGATAGTTGATCTTTCCTGCGAAGACAGCCAGATTCTGCGGCTGCCAGGATATTTGTTTCAGAAACTTCTGCAGATAGGGATTTGTCTCCGGCTGGCTCTTCTCCGGCTTGCGGGCGACGACATTGACCGAGAAAAAGGCGTTCGGCCTGCTTTCTAGAGTCTCCCGGTTCCTCCTTATGAAATCGTAGACCATGCGGCTGTGCTTGCCGTAGCGAATGCTCGCTCCGATCACGATCATCTCGAATGGCTCCAGATCGACGTCATCATCGACAGGCACCAGGGCCACTTCGTGATCACACTCCTCCACGACCTGTTTGATGCGTTCGCAGATCTTCAGAGTCTGGCCATCAGTTGTTGAGTAAACGATAAGTATGTTTGCCATATTGAGATACAGTTTAGCGTTCTGATAGGCAGGAATAGTAATCACAGGCTTCGTGCCTGTATATTGCTGGTGACAATAATAACTGTATGCGGGAGCCAACTGTGCTTTCACGAAGTCTGTTTCTGAGATCGATTACCGCCTTTGTATTGCTTTGGCTTGGCTTGCATGCCGTGGTCGCTGTAGCTGATGAAGAATTCGTCGAGGAAAGGCGACTCCGCCTCTGGAGCGCACAAACACAAAACCGGGACCTTGTTTACTCGACTTATCTTCGAATAAATCATCTCGAAGGTACGGACCCCGGTTCCTGGGTTTATGAGTGGTCGCGAATCGCCGATTACTTTGTTGATCGTGGAGAGGTTTTCGCGACGAACGACGATCGTGTTGCGGCGCGTAATGCGTTTCTTACTGCAGCGAAGTTTTATGGAATCGCAAGGTTCCCGGCGAAGACGCTTCCAGGTCAACTCGACGCCTACCGCAAGCATCTGCGGTACTACAAGCGTGCCGGTCAGTATTTCGATCCCGAGTTGATCGTTCTGGACATTCCGTATGATGGCAAAACGATACAAGGCTACCTGCACATGCCGCCGGATATCGAGAAGCCTCCGTTGATTCTCTGGAACGGCGGCATCGATACCTGGAAGGGCGACAGCTACAACAACATACAGCCGTACATCGACCGCGGTTTTGCCGTAATGACCTTCGACGTGTTGGGCACCGGTGAAAACTCCGGCTGGGCCGCGGAACCGGATTCAAACAAGCTGCACAGCGCAGTCATAGACCACATGCAGACACAGCCAATGATCGATGGCCGATACATTGCGCACGTGGGCTTCAGCTTCTCCGGCTATTACGCGGCGAGAAACGCGATCACCGAAGACAGGTTGTTCGCCGTCATATCTGCCTGCGGCCCGGTTCATGACGGCTGGAAGAATATTTATAAGGGCGTCTGGGAAATTCAGGAAGCCTTGTCTGCGGCCATACACGTGGATCGGGATGATCCGGCCGCAATTCAGGAGAAGATGCAGAGATTCTCACTCGTAAATCAGGGTCTCCTCAACGGTCCCGACAGCGTCAAGCTACCTACGCTCATCGTCAACGGCGATCTCGACGACCTGGCACCCGTTTCCGACCTTCGTCTGCTTGCGGATTCCGGGCAGGAAACGGATCTCTGGATCATGGGTGGCGATCAGCACTGCTTCGGCCAATATCGATCGATCGTCATGCCCAAGATGGCGGACTGGCTGACGTCAAGACTGAAAGAAGCCAGGGTGCTTGACGGGCCTTAGTAGACAAGCCGCCGAACCCCTTCACTTATAGCCCAGCGCTTCCCTGTAGCCCGGGATAGCGGCATCAACAAGCGTTTTTTGCGTCTCCGGAAGCTCATCGGGAAAGTCCATCGTGAGACCTTCCAGATTTTCGCGGGCCGTGCCGCTTTGTTTGCGATCGGAACCCACTAATACCCGTTCTCGCCAGTCTTCCGGCAGCTCGAGGATCGCGCAGTCCCTTAGCAACTGAGCGAAATATGACTCCGTCTCAGTGGAATCAAGATTCTTGAGATTCCGGATCAGGTCCTCGAATCTAACGACCTTGACCTGAGTACCCAGCCACGCCACGGCATTGTGCAGGAATATATCCTGCATCGAAGGAGCTTTCTTGTGGATGCCGAATATCATCAGGTTTAAGGCTTCCTCGACAGATACGGCACCGCCTTTCAGGTGATCAAGCGAAGCATCGAACGTATCGGATAAAAAGAAACGCGCTCGGGCAAGAACCCAGTCATACGGGTCGCGAACGAGAATGATGTGGTTGACGTTGCGCAATGCGATCGCCGAATCGTCGGAGAACAGCAGATGCCCCCAGCTCAGCATCGGGTTATTTTGCGCGAAAGCAGAGACCTTGTGCTGATGCAGTATCGGATACTGAATGAATGCGTAGTGGTACTGCTGTTCCACCGGCACAAACATGCGGATGATGTTTCGCATCAGGTGCGTGCCACTTTTTGGCACGCTGTTCAGAAAAACGGGTTCGAGTAAGGGTCGCTGAACGTAGTTTTCGTTCAGCTCGTTAAGGTTATCTCCCTTTGCCAGAACTCTGGGCATGAAGCAATTCCAAAAAAATGTGCCGGCGATTGCCGGCACATATTAACCACCTAACGGTAGTCAGCGCTAATCAAAAGTCCACCTTAGATTCAGGAAGTAACGGCGTCCCCACCAGTCGTACTGTGACGCCAGTACCGCATTACCAATCATAGTGTACTCGGCGTCCGTACCCTGCCGGGTGAGCTGCGGCGGTTCCTCATCGAACGCGTTCGCAACACCAGCCAGTAGCGTAATACCCTGGGCATCCCAGGTGTACTCGGCCGAGAACGAATGGTAGGTAACCACTTCCGTATCAAGGACAGCCCGGTAGTCGGTTCCGCGATAAGTAATTGTGGTTCCGCCGAAGTGCTCTGCATCCGACGAGGTGCCAATATAGTCACCACTGTAGAAGAAGCCCCATGCGCCTCGGTCTATGCTCACGCGCCAGTTACCAACCAGCTCGGGGTCGCCGACACGTCCATTCAGCTCTTCGACTGAAAATGTCGATACTCCTTTCGTATCCTCCAGCTGCCGCGTCGCAGATAACTCGATTCCCATGTCGCCCCAGGAAAAGTCGTGGTTGTAACGGAGCGCGTAATCCAGACCACGATTATTCTGTAGAGCAATATTGATGTAGTTGTCGATGATATTGTCGGGGGCCATGCCCAGGCCTGTGCGATCGAATAGTTGGCAAAGCGGTTCTGTGTTGCCAAATGCGGGCCCGAACAATGAATTGTAACAGCCCCGCAGGATCTCCGCACCACCGATCCGATCAACCTGATTTACTACTTCAATGTCGAAGTAGTCGACCGAAAAACTGATGTCCGCGAACGCTGGTTGCCAGATAAAACCGACCGTGGACGAATCCGAGGTTTCTGCAATCAGTGTCCCTATGCCACCACTGCTGAATACCGTCGGCGTAACCGATCCTCGAACATAATCCAGCGGCAGCCCGTGTGCAAAACAGTTGTCCGCAACCGTCTGCGTAATCGTTCCGTCGGCCAGGGCTTGAGTGTACCCATCACACGGGTCGTTGCGTTGACTGATGGAACTTGTCGAGTCCGCCAGATAGAGCTCGAACAATGCCGGTGCCCGGAATGACGTGCCCCGATTACCCCGCAATCTGAACGAATCCGTGATCTGCCAGTTGATACCGACCTTCCATGTGGTGCCATCACCGTAGGATGACACATCGCTATATCGGGTCGAAGCATTCAGCGTCAGATTCTGAAATCCCGTTCTGTCGGCCAGAATGGGAATATCGAATTCGACGAATACTGCCTTGGTACTGTCATCGCCAGTTGTGATGCCTGCGGCATCGTCCAGCCACGCATTACTTTCACCTGTGACCGGGTCGAAAGTAATCGGGCCGGGCGTATCCGTAATCTCGTCTTCACGATAATGAAAACCGAACGCGACGCTCAGCGGTCCCGCCGGCAACTCCGTGATCTCACCGGTCATGAATCCGTCAACAGACCACTGATCGTAGTCCGTGGTACCGGTTTCGACCCCAAACAGGAAGGCATCAAGGTCCGAAGAAATGTTTCCACGTAAGAGTTCCGGATCCAGCCAGGGTATGTCGAGAGCTGGCGCCCCGCGGACGGAACTCACCGTGCCCACGCAGGTTGGTAGACAATAGTCCCAGTTCTGGTCCCTGATCGAGTCGTTATACGTTCGGTCGTTGGTGTATTCGCCTCTCGACGTGCTGACGTTGAATGATAAATCCCAGCCCCATCCATTGTTGAGCTCGCCCTTCAGGCCCGCAAGAAATCGTGTGTAGTCGACTTCCACAAGCGTATCGGCACGGTCGGTAATCGCTGTCGGACTGTACCACTGCTCGCCGAACCAACCTGCGGCCGCACTCCGCGGATCTCCGCCGCCTGGCACGCCTGTGCCCAATGAGCTGAAATCAAAGTCGCCACTATAAATGTATGACCAGTATTGCTTGTAGTCATCCTCATAGGTTTCGCGGCGATTCAACAGGACTTCCGCGTAAACGCTTACATTGTCCGTAATGTCGAATTCGCCTTCGGCATAAATGGTTACAAGCTCGTTTTCCGGCCACAGGGACTGCTTGTCCTGAAATGGGTGGTTGTCATTGGTCACGCCATCCGTCAGAGGATCGTAGGCAACAGGAAAAAATCCGCCCGGGTGGGTCAGAAACGAAGGATTCGTTGGATCGACAGCATATCCCGGTATATGCTGACCAAGGTTGTCGTCGTATTCGTGTTGGCCCAGAAGAAACCTTGTTCCGCTAGGAACATTGGACACAGCGGCATAATCATATATCCAGACATGGCCCCAGGTCAGGTCTTCGCACGCTAACTGTCCATTCCTTGCATCTGTAATATCCGCCCTCGCACCGGTAGTCATATCGAATATGTACTGATTGCCGCAGGTGAAGTAATCTCTCTCGCCCCGAGCCAAGATTTCCTGCTTGTGGTAATCCGCCGTTACCCGGAAATTGCCGCGTGAGAATGTTTTGCCATACGTAGCACTAATGCGGGTTTCTTCGCCGCCGCTTTCGCTCGGCTGCGAAATAAATGCATCAAATTCAGCACCGTCATCTTTTCGAGTGATGATGTTTACGACGCCCGCAACGGCATCCGAGCCGTATATGGACGATGCCCCGTCTTTCAGGACCTCGACACGTTCGATCGTTGCAAGCGGCAGAACATTCAGATCAAAAGATGAAACTTGTCCCTGCACACCCGATGGACCGGCTCGTCGACCGTTCAATAACACCAGAGTTCGATTCGCCCCGAGACCGCGCAGCGATACGGTACTGGCGCCCAGTCCGCCACCCTGCACAAATTCGGTTGTGGTAGCTGCAGTTACCTGCGGCGAACCGGCAGCGACAGTACTCCTCTGTAACAACTGACCGACAGTCGCAATTCCCTGTACGGAAGCTTTCTCGATGTCAAGGATGTCCATTGGGGCCGTGCTCGTGAATACATCCTTGCGAATGCGCGAACCCGTGACAATTACTTCTTCGACGGCTTCGTCGCGTACTATATCGGTGTCTTGAGCTAGTACAGGAGCGCTTACACCGAGAGTTCCACCTGCAAGAATGCAGCTAATGGCACTGGCCAAGGGCGTTTTTTTCATCGTCGCTTTCCCCCACCGGCAAATCGAGTCGCAAATCAGTTTAATGGGCCAATGCCGGCTGACCGATTAACTCTTTGTTTTTATTGTATTTGCAATAAAACTCAATAAGTACGTATATCTACGTATGCGCGAAGTAAATCATGTTTTGCATCTGAAATCCAAGACTTCCTTGTTACTGAATTCGGCAAAGTTAGTACTGCTATGCAAGCGAGTACCGGCATTTTCCGGGTACAGACCATCGCCGGCAATTACCGGTAGGATATATTGATGGAGTTCCGAGGAAATTGAGCTCAATGGCCGCAAGAAAACTTCTTATCGTCGGCGGTGGCTCCGCCGGCTGGATGGCGGCCGCCTATCTCGACGCTGCGCTAAATCGCGATGGCCGCCGCGTCGTCGACATCAGTCTGATCGAATCGCCGGACGTACCGCGTATTGGCGTGGGTGAGGCGACCATCCCCAGCATCAACCATATCCTTGCAACCATCGGCATCGATGAACTCGAGTTTCTAAAGCGCGTCGACGGCTCGTTCAAACAGGCCATCAAGTACGTCAACTGGCTGGATGGTCAGGATGAAGCCTATTACCACCCGTTCAACCGCTTTCGCTCATCGCCGGTCGATATTACGGGCCGCAAATGGCTCATGAGCGATCGCTCCGTCCCCTTCGCCGCCACGGTTTCGGCACAGCCCGCCATTTGTGACCTGAACCTGGCACCGCAGATGATGACTCCCTGGGACTTCGGCCCGCCGCTTACCTACGCTTTTCATATGAATGCACTGAAGTTCGCCGATTATCTCTGCGAGCTGGCGACCTCACGCGGTGTCAAACACTATCTGGATCATGTGGTAGACGTTGAGATCGCGGAGAACGGCGATATCGCCGCCGTTACGACCAAAGGCGGCGAAAGACATGAAGCCGAGCTCTTCATCGATTGCACAGGATTCGCCGGTCTTTTGATCGAGGAAAAACTCGGTGTCGATTGGGTCGATTGTTCGCAATGGCTTCTTTGTGACCGTGCAACCACCATGCATGTGCCTTATGAACATCACTATCCCGGCTGTGTGCGGCCGTACACAACGGCGACCGCGCTTTCCGCCGGTTGGGTCTGGGAAATCCCTCTGCAGGACAAACGCTCCCTCGGCTATGTGCATTCAAGTGAATTTGTTAGTGATAACGATGCCGACAAGGAACTCAGATCTTTTGATGGCAGGTATGCCGAGTCACTGGACACGCGCATCGTGCATTTTAAGGTCGGCCATCGCGAAAAAGCCTGGGTCAGAAACTGCATCGCGATCGGCCTGGCCGGTAGCTTCATTGAGCCACTGGAGTCGACCGGGCTATACCTGAGTGACCTCGCCGCAGTCATGCTGGCCGAACACTTTCCATATCACGACAACATGGCGCCGCTTGCGTTTCGCTTTAACCGGATCATGGCGAACCGTTTCTACGAAATCCTCGATTTCATCAACATGCATTACTGCCTGACGCGGCGCACCGACACCGCATTCTGGCAAGAGGTCCGCAAACCCGAGCGCATGACGGAGCGGCTGCGGGCCAAGCTTGATTTCTGGAGAATCAAACCGCCGACACTGGCTGATTTCGAGGATCAGTGGTTGCCGGGGCAAACAGACAGCCCGCTGCCCTCGGGCGACCTTCCCGGCGATCATCGCAGCCCAATCGACACGGCGGATGTATTCGGCATCGACAGTTATGAAGCAATTTTCTACGGCATGGATTTCCTCGCCGCAGAGTCCGATGACTGGTTCGGCGAAAACAGACCTGCGACCCGCGTTGCGAAGCCAATTTCAGATCGCCTGGCACTTGCGCCCCGTAAACTGCCGCCGCACGATCTCTGGTTGCAGCGCGTTGTGGGAATGAAAAATTATCCGACCTCGAGCGGGAGTTCGGATTGATCAGGACGAAACGCGTACTGGTTGTCGGCGGCGGCTCCGCCGGATGGATGGCAGCAGCCTATCTGAATGCCGCGCTGAATCACGACGGTAAAAGAGTCGCCGATATTTCGCTGGTCGAATCACCCGATGTTCCCCGCATCGGCGTCGGCGAGGCAACCGTACCCAATATCAACCACATACTTGCAGTTATAGGCATTGACGAAAATGATTTTCTGAAACGAGTCGACGGCACGTTCAAACAGTCGATCCGATACGTTGACTGGCTACATGGTCAGAACGACTATTACCATCACCCGTTCACGCGTTTTCGCCCCACACCGATCGATTCATCGGCACGAAAATGGCTCATGAGCGATCGGTCGATCCCGTTCACGGAGACGGTATCCGTCCAACCCATTATCTGTGAGCTCGGACTCTCGCCAAGGCCACCCAATCAGTCGAATTTCAGCGAGCCTCTGACCTACGCCTTTCATATGAATGCCCTGAAGTTCGCCGATTACCTGTGCGAGTTGGCGACGGCGCGTGGCGTTACACATTATCTCGACCATGTCGTGGACGTGGAGATGATGGAATCGGGAGATGTCGGTGCTGTACATACCAGAGGGGGTCTCCGACTCGAGGCCGATCTGTTTATCGATTGCACCGGCTTCGCGGCTCTTCTGATCGAGCAAAAGCTGGGCGTCGGTTGGGTGGATTGCTCACAGTGGCTGCTCTGCGACCGGGCGGTGACGATGCATGTTCCCTATGAACATCACTATCCCGGCTATGTTCGACCCTATACCACGGCAACGGCGCTTTCCGCCGGCTGGGTCTGGGAGATTCCCCTGCAGGACAAGCGCTCGCTCGGCTACGTACATTCGAGCGCATTTCAGAGCGACGAAGATGCGGAGCGGGAGATACGATCATTCGAAGGCCAACATGCCGACTCGCTCGATTCGCGCATCGTGCATTTCAAGGTGGGGCATCGGGAAAAGGCCTGGGTAGGGAATTGCATCGCGATCGGTCTTGCGGGCAGCTTCATCGAGCCGCTGGAGTCCACCGGGCTATACCTCAGCGATCTGGCTACGATCATGCTGACAGCATATTTTCCTTACACAGGCGACATGGCTCCGATGGCGTTCCGCTTCAACCGCGTCATGGCCAATCGCTTTTACGAAATCCTGGATTTCATCAACATGCATTACTGCCTGACACGCCGTACGGACACCGAGTTCTGGCGGGAGGTCCTAAAGGCCGAAAGAATTAACGACCGGCTCAGGGCGAAATTCGAATTCTGGCGAGTCAAGCCGCCCTCGAAGTCGGATTTCGAGGACCAGTGGTTTCCCGGGCAGGTGGATACAGCCTTGCCTTCCGGTGGCTTGCCCGGAGATCACCGAAGTCCCATCGACACGGCCGGTCTTTGGGGCTACGAGAGTTATGAAGCAATTCTGTACGGCATGGATTTTCTCAGAGTCGAGTGCGACGAATGGTTCGGCAAAGACAGGCCGAAAACAACAATGCCCACTTATATACTGGAGACGCTGAAATGCGCCGCCCGTGAATTGCCCCCTCACGATGTCTGGCTCAGGAAAGTGCTGGGCATGCCCGACTACTCGGGATCTCAGAGGCACGCTAAGTGATTAAGCCACGGCGAGTGCTGATTGTTGGTGGTGGTTCGTCCGGCTGGATGGCGGCGGCGTATCTTGATGCCGTACTGAACCAGGGCGGGCAAACGGTTGCCGACATCAACCTGATCGAGTCGCCGGATGTGCCGCGTATCGGCGTCGGTGAAGCAACGATCCCCAGCATCAATCATATCCTCGCAGCCATCCGCATTGACGAAAACGAATTTCTCAAGCGAGTGGACGGCACCTTCAAGCAGGCCATCAAGTACGTCAACTGGCTGGATGGTCAGGGCGAATCCTACTACCACGCATTTGGCCGCTATCGAAGCGGCCCGATCGATACGACAAGCCAGAACTGGCTCATAAGCGACCGCTCCATCCCTTTCTCCGAAACGATCTCGGCTCAACCCGTTATTTGCGAGTCATTATTTGCGCCGAAAATGATGGGCCAGTGGGATATGGGGACACGCCTCACTTATGCCTTTCACATGAACGCACTGAAGTTTGCCGACTATCTCTGCGAGCTGGCGACGTCGCGCGGGGTCAAGCACTATCTTGATCACGTCACCGACATCGAGATGGCAGAGAGCGGTGATATCGCCGCCGTGATAACCAAGAGCGACAAGCGCCTCGAAGCCGACCTCTTTATTGACTGCACAGGCTTTGCAGGGCTGTTGATCGAGAAAAAACTGGGCGTCGAATGGATCGACTGCTCGCAGTGGCTGCTGTGCGATCGCGCAATAACACTCCAGGTGCCCTATGAGCACAACTACCCCGGCTATGTCAGGCCGAACACTCTGGCAACGGCTGTGTCTGCCGGCTGGATCTGGGAGATTCCGCTGCAAAACAGACGGGCCTGGGGATATGTGCATGCAAGCGACTTCGTCAATGAGAATGACGCGGAGAAGGAACTGCGCGCTTTCGTCGGTAAGATAGGCGATGACTTCCCGGCGCGAATTGTGCCGTTCAAAGTCGGCTACCGCGCGAAATCCTGGGTACGAAACTGTATCGCGATCGGCCTATCGGCGGGATTCATCGAGCCCCTGGAATCGACAGGACTGTACTTGAGCGACCTGGCTACGGTAATGCTGACGGAGTACTTCCCGTACCACGGCGACATGGCGCCGCTCGCTTTCCGCTATAACCGGATCATTGCGAACCGCTTTCATGAGATTCTCGACTTCATCAATATGCATTACTGCCTGACGCGGCGGACGGACAACGAATTCTGGCGTGAGGTCCGCAGGCCTGAGCGTACAACCGAGCGGCTGCAGGCCAAGCTCGACTACTGGAGGGTCAAGCCTCCGTCGATGGCAGACTTCGAGGATCAGTGGTTTCCCGGACAGCCGGATACGCCTTTACCATCCGGCAATATTCCCGGCGATCATCGCAGCCCAATCGACACCGCCGGCGTATTCACGCTTTCAAGCTACGAAGCCATCCTGTACGGGATGGATTTTCTGCGCGAGGAATGTGACGAATGGTATGGCAGCAACCGACCACCACCGCTCGTTCCGCCCGGGATCACGGAAAGGCTTCGACTTGCACCACACAAGCTTGCGCCACATGACGTCTGGCTCCAGCGCGTAATCGGTATGGCCGAGTACCCGACCGGAAACGCGTAAACGATCAGAATGGCCAGATCTCGAGACCGTGAATCGCGTTTCGTATATCCATTGAGATATTGACCGACTTGACGGTGTGGGCGTCTCGCAAACTCCGGTCCCCCTTTACATCGTGCACCGATATTGTCGATGGTGATGAACCGGCTGCGATCAGGCGATCGTTAATTGGACAGAGGCCGCGCCCGAACGCCTGGCGGGCGACTTTTGTGGTGTCCTCAAATTCATTGACGATTTCGTCATCGGGGTATTTCGGCACGCTGAAAGCCATGTGATCCGTGTCCGTCACATAACGGACCTTGTCGGCGGTGGTGTCATTGAACATCAGGCCCTCACCGAATGGCAGTACATTATGCGTTCCCAGTGGAAGCTTGCCCTGGGTCCTGACCTGGCGCCCGTCAAAGTGAATCAGCGTCGGGCACTTCATTCCGGATATATACAGGCCGCTGTTGTCCTTGAAGAGGCTGTTTATGTGTAAGTCGGCACGCGGCGCGGGTCCTTCTCTCTGCGGATCGAACGTGAGGGCTTTCAGGCCATTCGGACCGGGCTCCATCACCAGGCCCCAGTTGAAATATTCCTTCTCGATATCCAGGGTAAGTACGCTGTTGTAACCGGTCGATGTCATATATAGAAGGTGTCCATCGATACAGATTTCATGGCAGTGCTTCAGGTAGTTGTTGCGGAATGACTTCTTGATGTTGAAGTCGGTATCGAAAACGAATATCTCATCGCTCGCAGCGATATAGATATTCTGGCCGGCAAACGCGATGCCACGGAGCCCCCGGTCCGCACCTCGTCCCGCAAAATCTATATCGCAGGTATTCCAGTCGAATACCTGTTTGACGTCCTCAGTTTCCAGATCTACGAGGTAGATCCCGCCATGGCTCTGCCCCTGAATACTCCCGCGAACCACAGACGTCGCGATAACCATCGGGAGCCTCACAGTGGTTCCATATAATCGAAAATCAGGTGAATCCGATCCTCCTCGCCACCGTTATGAACGGCATGATTGAGCAGATTGTTCAGTTCGTACGCCTTGCCTTCTTCCATGACTATCCGCTCTTCATCGACGATGAACTGGACGTCGTCGTTGGTCTTCAACGGAACGTGAATGCGATGACCGATGGAAAATGAAGGGTGCGCATCGACATGCGGTTTGATGGTTCCACCGGGTATCAGCTTCGCCACCATGGCGCGTAATACCCTGCCGCCCGGTGGGTAGTTCTGATCGATGATGTTGGTGGCGAGTGGAACAACCTGCTCGTTGAGGTAAGACCAGCCGCTCCTTTTGTCGATCACGATCGGCTCCCAGCCGTCGCAGAACAACAGGACTACCGTTCGAGTGTCGCCGCGCATTGGCTGCCAGTCGCTCAGGTCATCCGCGAACCATACCTTCTCCTCCAGCGCCAGGACTGCGTCCCGGAGAGCAGTATGATCTACCGGACCCAGCGGCCTTACCCTTCCATCGATCTGCATCGTTACACCTTAAAGTTTTCGGATTCGACATATGCTAATACCTCGTCAATCATTCGCCAAGACGCCGGTGGCCCGGAACGTGTCGCCAGGAACCTGCAAGCTGTCATAATGCGTCGCTCGCGCCCCTTGTAATGGAACATTTTGCTATGGCAAGACCCATCTCTATTTTCTTCACGGTCGTTTTGTTTGCCGCATGTGCCGAAAAAGAATCCGGAGCCCCGATGCCCGAGAAAAATCCTGTTTCCTTTGAGCTGTTCGGCGACGTTCGCGTCGATAACTATTTCTGGTTGAAGGAGCGCGACAACCCGGATGTCATTGCCTACCTCGAGGCAGAAAACGCCTACACGAAAAAAATGATGGCGCCGATGGTCGGCATTCAGAAAGTCCTGTTCGATGAGATTAAGTCCCGAATTAAGGAGGATGATCAATCGGCGCCATACAAGCGCGGCGATTACTATTATTACTACCGCTTTGTCGAGGGTAAGGAATATCCAATATACGCCCGCAAGAAAGGCTCGCTGAATGCCGATGAAGAGATCATGCTCGACGTCAATCAGCTCGCTGGCGATGCCGACTACTTTGCAGTCCGTGGATTCAAGGTCAGCCCCGATGACCGTATCGCTGCATATGCGATCGATACCCGGGGGCGGCGCTACTACGACCTTTACTTTCTCGATCTGGAGACCGGCGAGTTGCTGCCGGATGTGATTGCCGACATAACTCCAAATTTCGAATGGGCAAACAACAGTCAGACTGTCCTCTATGCCAAACAACATCCGGAGACACTTCGTTCCTACCAGATCTTTCGCCATACGCTCGGAGAGGCAGACGACGCGCTGGTTTATCACGAAGACGAAGAAACCAACTACCTCCGTATCGGCAAATCTCTGTCGGGGAAATATTTTTTCCTGACCAGCGAACATACCCTGTACACCGAGATAAGGACGCTATCTGCCGATTCGACAAATGACGAACCGACAGTTTTCCTGCCACGTGAAGAGCATCACGAGTACTTCGTCAGGGATGGCGGCGATCGATTCTTCCTTGTCTCCAATGACGATGCGAAGAACTTTCGAATTCTCGAGGCGCCGTACGACAACACTGCGAAAGATGCCTGGAGGGAAGTCATCCCGCATCGCGATGATGCCCTGATAAAGAGCTTTCAGGTATTCAAGGACTTTATCGTCGTCGCGCTCGATGAGAACGGCATCAGGCAGATTGAGATCATGGACCGGGCCACCAACGAGACCTATCGGGTCGAGTTCGGCGAACAGGTGTATACGGCATATTCCAGCAACAATCACGAGTTCGACACGCCATGGTATCGATATACCTATGAGTCAATGACCACGCCCGAGTCCACCTACGACCTGAACATGGCGAGCAAGGAACACAGGCTCATCAAGGAGCGTCCAGTCCTCGGCGGATTTGATCGAGACGACTATCAGACAGAAAGGCTGTTCGCGACCGCGCGCGATGGCACACAGGTGCCCGTATCGATCGTGTACCGCAAAGGCATGGAAAAGCACGGCCAGAACCCGCTCTTTCAGTATGGCTATGGATCCTATGGTTCCAGTGAAGTACCGGAGTTCAGCGCAGATCTCCTGAGCCTGCTCGATCGTGGCTTCGTTTTCGCCCTGGCACACATTCGTGGCGGCTCGGAGATGGGTCGCGAGTGGTATTACGACGGCCGGCAACTGAACAAGAGAAACACCTTCACCGATTTCATCGACGTCTCGAAATTCCTTATTGAAGAAGGTTACACCTCACCCGAGCATCTCTATGCCCGCGGCGGCAGCGCCGGCGGGCTGTTGATGGGCGCCGTGGTCAATATGGCGCCGGAACTCTATAAAGGAATATCCACGCGTGTACCTTTCGTGGATGTCGTGACAACAATGCTCGACGAAGACATACCTCTGACGGCCGGCGAATGGGACGAATGGGGTAACCCGGCGGAAGAAGAATTCTATTACTACATGAAATCCTACTCCCCCTACGACAACGTTGAAGCGAAAGACTATCCCAACATGCTGGTCACAACCGCCCTGCATGATTCCCAGGTGCAGTACTGGGAACCGGCAAAATGGGTTGCCAAGCTCAGAGAACTCAAAACCGATGACAATCTCTTGCTCCTGAAGACCGATATGGCCGCCGGCCACAGTGGCAAGACAGGTCGATTCAAACGAATCGAAGATACCGCCCTATACTACTCATTCTTCCTGGCGCTCGAAGATATTAAGGAGTAGCTCGCTTTTCTTACAAAATCTGATGTGTTGCCATAGATCTGGTGGCAGCAATAATGATGGTTTCAGTCGTATCGATCACTCGAAAACTGTGTCCGTCCGGTGATATGCTACCTAGCCGCGGGAGATATCAAATAATGAGGCTTCGACACAACAAACGAATCAGCAGAGCGGTGGTGCTGCTCACGTTTGTGTCGTTAGCCTGCAAGTTCCTGATTCCCGTCGGGTATATGCCTGCCGCAATCAGCGACGGCTGGCCAGTCAGGATGTGCCATTCCGGGCTGCCTGAAGGGCTTTATTCCCAGGACGATGATCAGCACCATCACTCCGAGACAGACGACGAGCGTTGGGAGAATTGCTCCCTGGGTATCGCGTTATCAGCCATCGGTATCACCAGCGAGTTTGCATTTCATTTACCATATTTCGACGATGACAAGATTTATTTCGCGTTTACTCAAACAACGATAGATACGACTGTCGTCGCATTCCAGTCGCGAGCCCCTCCCGTCTAGATTCTTTGATCCGATTCACAAGTTGCCAGCCCTTACCTCATTGCAATCGGGCCGGCGACACGTTTCTATTCTCGATCCAGGAATCTTTCGATGTTTAATCGATTCAAAATCATATGTGCGGTCTCCGTGTTCTGCACGACAGCGCCAAACACAGCACCGGCTCAAGAGGAGCCGGCGCGAACAAAATCACAACAGATGATTCCCGAAATCATTGTCATAGAGTCGGCGAGTCGCGACGAGAGTACCGACATTACGCCGGGTGCGAGCGCCGCCCCTGTTCCCGACGCCATGGAGATCCTGACTCGCATGCCGGGCGCCAACGTCAACCGTAACGGGCCTCTTAGTGGCCAGGCGCAATACAGGGGACTCTTCGGCCCCAGAATGACTGTCACTGTTGACGGAATGCGAGTGACTCCCGGTGGTCCTAACTGGATGGATGCGCCATTGCATTACATGCCGGCCGGGCTAACCGATCGAGTCACCATGACCCGAGGCATCGCGCCAGTAAGCGCGGGCCCCGGCATCGGGGGACTGATACAAGCAGAATCGAAGAAGAGTCATTTCGTCTCGTATCGCGACTTCCGGGTCACAGGCGATGCCGTCGCTTCGTTGATGAGTAACGATGGCAGCACACTATCAGGGTTCTTCGGTCTTTCAAATGACGCCCATCGCTTCCATGCGCTGGCAAGCATCGAAGACGGTGATGTCATGGAATCCGGGGATGGCATTATTGGCGCAACTGAATACGGCCGAACGACTTATGGCGCCGGCTACGGATTTCGATGGGATACCGGTGAGGTCGGAATAGATCTGTCTCATACGGATACGGATCTAACAGGGACACCGGCATTACCACTGGATATCGATTTCTTCGAGACAGGTCGGTTGAATGCCGAGTTTCAGAATCAGTTTGAAAAAGTGCGGTTAGGGCTACGCGTTTTCTACACGGATATTGATCACGGAATGAACAACTTCCTGCTTCGCGATCCCCCGAATTTCTCTCAACTTCCCTTACCGCCTTTCCTGGACGACGACAAGCGATTCATCGACGTCGACGCAGAGGCTTTGGGATTTGTCGCATCGGCAACGGTGGCCGTAAAGGGTGGCGATTTTTCGGTTGGCCTGGACGGCAATTTCGAGTCTCATACTGCGGTTGTGCTCGATCCGGACTTCGCGCCATTCTTCGTCAATAATTTCAATGAAGCTGAGCAGGATCAGATAGGGCTCTTCGTCGAATGGCTCGGTGAGATAGGGCAGACATGGTCTATGGAGGCAGGGATTCGGTATATGCAGGTCGAATCCGATGCAGGTGTCGTCGATGCTTTTCCGGCACAGCTGGCTGACATGAATCCCGGGATGTTTCCGCCGGGTACGCCGCCGTTTGCCGTCAAGATGCTGCGTGACCGATTCAATTCCTCCAATCGCGCTGTAACTGACGACAACATCGATCTGGTACTCGAGTTCGAGAACCGTTTGAGCGACTCGCTTCGCCTCGGCATCGGATATGGTCGCAAGACTCGTTCGCCGATGTATGTGGAACGCTTTTTATGGATACCTCTGGAAGTCAACTCGGGCCTTGGCGACTTGAACAATTACGTCGGGAATATCAATCTGAAACCCGAGGTCTCTGACCAGGTCGAGCTCAGCCTCGACTGGACGTTCAACAAGGGCTTCGTAGCCCCGCGGGTTTTCTACCGATCTGTGGACGACTTCATTCAGGGCGTTGCCAGTACAGACCCGATCGTGATTGCAGTAAGTGGCAATACCAACGGCGACCCCACACCCATGGAATTTGCCAACGTGGAGGCTGAGTTGTATGGCTTCGATATCGTCGGCCGTTTCATTTTCTCCGAATGGTTGAACCTGGACGCAACAATCAACTATGTCCGCGGTAAACGGACTGATATCGCTGATGACTTGTTCCGTATAGCGCCGTTCAATGGACGTATTGCCCTGACGGCAGATCGGGGCAACTGGTCAGTGACCGCAGAGAGCGTACTGGTTGCGAGACAGGACAAGATCTCACGAAGCATCGTCCATGACGAGCCCCGCTCCAGCAATGCAGAGACCCCCGGTTATGCTCTTCTGAACTTGTACGGACAGTGGCTGATGGGGCAACACTTACAGTTTCGCATCGGCGCAGAAAATATCGCCGACAAGCAGTATACGAATCACCTGGCGGGATTTAATCGCGTCAGCAATTCCACGGTGCCAATGGGTGTTCGGGTTCCCGGACCCGGGCTCAACGTATTCGGGCAGATTCGCTATAGCTGGTGAAGTGATGCGCTTGCAGCACCTGCCTTCACACAAATCGATCCGGACGTCGGTTTACGGCTGGCGGCGGTGTATGAACTCGCTGATACCGAAAGCGATGCAGCCTCCGCACTATTTCAGCAGTTCTTGTCCGACGCCGATCCTTCCGTGAGGATTCTGGCAGCCGAATTTATGAATAATTAGTCGCGTGGCGCGCCTTATGCATCAAAAAAGAGTGCCGCGAACGCCAAAGCTCCACAAAGCCATGGTTATGGCGATATACCAGGCGGCCGCCAGATCGTAATTGCGGTTCTTGACACCAATCCCGACTACCGTGATGAGACCGTAGTGACCGACAAAGGCAATGTAATGCGGTTCAGGAATCGCTTGATCGCGCATGACGGTAACGATCAGGTCCAACACAATCATGATCGTGAACGTTGAGAGGAACCACGTTCGGTTTGCCTCAAACAGCTCACGGTAGTCCACATCTTTCGACAAACGGGGCGGGTACAACGCCAGTGCCAACACATAGAAGCAGGTTGTCCACAAGATGACTGTGAAAAACACCGAGAAGGTCCAGGTATCAAAGCTACGAAAGAGCAAGAACACCCACCAGTTCAGGACGAGTACAAAAAAGACCGCTATTGTCCAGGCCACATGAACGGCATCCATTTTGCTAACACGCCGAAAATGATAAGCGTGTCCCAGACCGCCAAGCAGATGGGTCAGTCCGAAGCCGATGACAATGGACACAAGTACCGAGAGAAATTCAAAATCTGTCATTTCTGATCGCCACCGACTGGTCGAATTGGGACAGATTCTATACCAACTCTGGCTGTCTGATTCGACATGGTGACCGCGGGCATAGCACAAATGCGGGACTGTCTTCAGGAAAGTTCTGCAAGCTCGCTGGCTAAATTTGCTGCGGTAGTCGCAACGCGATGACGAGGGTAGTGCAACGCCGAATTGTATCGACAGTGTCGAGCGCGGCGGCGCCCCGCCTCTGCGATATCCAGCTTACCAGCGACCAGTGCGTCCTCGAATTCTGCCTGGGCCGCTTGGTGGGCTTTGAAGAGCATCATTTGTATGCGACTGTGGACGCTCGCCTTACCGTCGCCTGTAGTTTCGATCGCGTAGAAAGCAGTGTTGGGGTTATTTGCCGTTGTCAGGCTTTGCACACCATCGGACACGGCTGAACTGGGCATACAGCCAAACGGTTTGACTGAAACGACCAAATGGGCGCGCCTGTTCTGTGCTATGTCCATGAATTTACCGACCTCCATAAATGCTTCACCGCCGCGAACTTCTGTGTCGTAGTGTTTGCTGCTCAGCTCCGCCAACTTCGCGATATCGGGCAAGTGACAGCGGGACAGGCCGGCCGACTTGGCATATGAGCGAATTGTCAGTCGGATGATTCTCTCGATCACTGTTACTACCGCCATCCGCCTCCATGGGTTCTTCCCGGCAAGACCACGATTTGCCTGATCTTCGCCACGCAGCCGCATCCGAATTCCCAGGTCTCGCCTCTGCTCCCACAACAGGTAGAGCATCCAGGTAAAAATGGGTTGAATGGATGTCTCGGCGCCTTCTTCCTCGAGAAAGCTGTGAATCTGATAGTTGCCATCGCCCTCGGTGGTCATCGCCCATATTTCACCGATAATCGAAACCATAGGTTTGGGCTGAAGGCGATCAACGGAGATTTTCCCAAGCAACGACCGACATTTGCGCAAAGCGCGCCTGACAGATCTGCCGTTCTCGAGAGCCTCGGTCACAATAACCCGACACTTTTCCAGCGCATCATTGGTAACGCCTTTCTCGATTTCATAAGGGCGGATGCGGTGCCCCAGAATATTGAGTACATCACCTGCAATCAACGCCTTCACAATAGCCATGATGAAAGACAGATTGAATTCCATACCATCGCTGGCGTCACGTTTGCCGTTCACGACCTCATTCTGAATTAGTTGCTCAATGCGGAATCCTTCGTAGCCGGCTTCACGCAATGCCTTGCGATACTCAGTAGCATACATGCCGAAGCGGCAAGGCCCGCAAGAACCGATTGTGAAAAGCAGGAAATCGTTAATGAGTTTTTCTCGCGAATGTCCTCTTGCTTCCAGATCGCGTAACGCGCGAATCAGATTGCCGACTGTGTAGTAGGTGGGATTGCATTGGCCGCGATTACCGTATTCCTTGCCTAAGGTCAGCGCCTCATTATCCGGTACGGGCAACGCCTCCATGTTATATCCAAGTGCGCGTACAGCAGCTGAAACAAAGGTGTCGTGATTTTTCGTAAGTCCGGCCATCCAGATCGTCGTGCTACTGCGCTCCGCCCGATTAAACGGTCTGGCATGACGCTCCCGCCAATGAGCCCGGCTGTCCGAAGCGACTTCGAATCGATATTTCCTGTCCCGCCGTTCGAAGTGCAGGTCCCGCTCTTGCGGGGTATATTCACTGTCCGAAGACTCGTTTCTCATGCTTGTGCTCCTCCTAACTGCTCAAGCCTTGCCGGCCGGGTTCTAGTTCATCGCGCCGACTTGCATTTCCTCTGCTCGTTCTCGTTGAAGCTCCTCCGCACGCCTCGATAAGGTGTGGGCAAATGTCCCGGTGCGAATTGCTATTGATCCGACCGCCTTGTTCGCGTCGAGATCATGCATGATCAGTCTGGGCGTGCCTGCGGCTTTCAGGATTTCGTCCATCAGGCCATAGGTTGGTGCATCGTGACCACATTTGAAACTGGATAAGTCGAGGACAGCCACGTTGCGGTGCCTCGCCGCAAACTTTGCGCCCCAGATCTTTTGCGTCGAGTTCACTGAAAAGTTTTCCGGCCAGACGTCGCGGATATCGAATACGTCATCTATGTAACCCCCTCGCAAATCGTCCGCGAACCAGCGCCGCAACCATGCCGGGTCCTTGGGAATGGAACGTATAGTCAGGACCGGGTAACCGAGTGCCTGTAATTCTTCCGGAATTCCATGGTTGATACCGCTATCGGCGTGATAGGGACGTCCCAGCAACAATATTGCCATGCGGCCCTCACGCTCTACTTGTTCGAGGATTGCCTTGCCTTGCTCTTCGAGCATGCCCTCGAATTGTTGTAGCGCGTGCCAGCCATGATTCAGCGCAAACTCATGCTCGTCACGTGTTATGCGTAGTCGCTCGCCCCACGCCTGCCACATCTGTTCACTAAACAAATACGCTTCGGACAGGTTCAGAGACGGATCGACATAGTCGATATTCGCGCGGCCAAAAAAGTCGATTTCCTTGGTAAAGGCGGCACGCATGACCTTGGGAGTTCCCGCAACAACCGTGCAACTCGTGCAATCAACGACGTGCGACAGGAAACTCGGTATATGTGTCAGGCCAGGAAAGAATATGTAGTCCAACGGCCCGCTGCGCTTTCCGTTGTGCTTATCGAACAGCAGATTATGGAAATGTGCCTGCACCACCTTGCTGGGATAACAAGGGTCTACGCTGCCATACTTACTTCCCTGCGCAAACAATTCCTCCGTTGTCGGATCACTCCAGATTAGTTGGTTTTTCGGGACGCCGAGCGTTTCGAAGTACGCGCGAAACATGGGCGCAACCGTAAACAAGCTCAGCACCCGTGGTATACCAATACGCAGACTGCGACGATTTTCCATGGCGCTCTGCGTGCTGCGAACAAATTGGCGCTTTACCGGCAGGCGGCGAATTTTGCCAAGCCAGTTGCTGCGAATTTCAACATCATCCACTGGCAATCCGGCCTGCGGCAGCACGGGCGGGTCCTGCAGTTGTTTGAACGCGAGTTCCGCTTCTACTTCAGCCATGTTGGGATATTGCTGCTGCAGATTTCTGCGCCTGCGGGTGATCGCCTTCAGCGCTTCCTTACTTTCCACAGTCCCTTTCTCACAGGAAAAGCCCGCAATATACCGGACTGTATCGCCCTCGGCCGTCAATGTGTCGATGAAGGTACGTGTACACTGATTGGTGCAAGCCGTGCAGCGCGTGCCTTCATCATTGCGCGTCGTGTAGCGTAGGTTTATCGCTTCATCAAGACCGATAAAGCTTGACCCGCCACGATTGCGTATGACGCGCAGGGTCTCCATTGCCGTGCCAATGGCACCGGCTTCGCCGCAATGTGGGTGGACATTGATCTGCGCGCCAGATACACGCTGTCGTATGTAGTCGACCTGAGCCTTCACTGCGGCGAGGTTCTTTTGCGTGCCGCCCTGCAACACGAAATTGCGGCCGAGTTCGGCGAGGCGGGGTACGCCTACGACGTACTGCCAAATGTTCTTTGGGAGGACAAGTGCCAGTCCCGCAAGCATCTCCTCCTTGCTGTAACCTTCGCGCTGAAAATTGATGCGATCGGTATCGAGGAACACGGCGCAACCGTAGCTGAATATCGGCGACAAAGTTGCCTGGAATGCCGCTTCGGCATAGTCGGCAACCGGTATGGCAAATTGGTCGGCCATCGATTGCAGCAGCATGCCGTTTCCAGCGGAACACTGATTGGACAACTTGAAATCCTTGATGTCGCCGTTTTGCAGGAACAGGACCTTGATATCCTGACCGCCGATGTCACAGATGACGTGCGCATCCGGAAAATAAGTAAGTGCCGACGCCATGTGAGCGACTGTTTCGACGATGTTGACGTCGCCTCTTAATGTCTCGGAAAGTACGGGTGCCGCGTAACCGGTTGCACCGAAACCGAGCACCTCGAGATTCGCTCCCTGTTCGGCGATCGACTGTCTTAATTCGGCGAGAATCTCCCTGGTGTCCTGGATTGGATTGCCGCCACTGAGCCGATAGGCTTTACGAATGACTCGTTCATTATCATCGACCAGCACAGCCTTGGTGGATGTCGAGCCTGCGTCCAGACCGATCACCGCGCGCACGCGCTGGCCACGCTGAAATACCGGTGCCTCAAATTCGGAAACCTTGAATTCGTCCAGGAATAGCTGAATCTCGTCGGCTGACTTAAACAGCGGTGGACCCGATTCGGCAGCTAATCGGGCTGTGCGCCCGGTGGCGCAGTACTGCTCGAGTCCCCGCGTACCCTGGTAGCTGACCTGCTCGTTCTTGCCATAGTCGATCTGGCCAAACAGGACGGCCCCGTAGGCCGCGAAGTACTCGGAATCTTCCGGTACAACGATAAGCTCCTCGAGCGGCCGGCTGCGATCATAGACGTAGCCGCGCTGCTCCCAGGTTTCCGGTATCCGCTTGCGCCAACAGTCCTGAAGAAATGGCTGAAAAGTATTGGGGCCGCCGAGTAGCAATACTTGCGGGCGCAGGGTGTTACCTCGCGTCAATACAGACAGGTTCTGATGCACGATTGCGTCGGCCAGCGAGTTCAGCACCTCTTCGGCAGGCAGTCCGGCCTTGATCAGATTCGTCACGTCGGTTTCAGCGAAGACCCCACACTTGGAGGCAACGTGATGAAGGCGCGACGGATCGAACCTGATCTGGTCAAGTTTGTCGACGGGATATCCAACCTTGGCCAGGCATTTGTCAATTGTCGCACCAGTGCCCGAAGCACACTTGTCATTCATTGAAGTTATGGCGCGGCGTTCTCCACTCACTTCGTCTTCCTGAAATACGATAATCTTTGCATCCTGACCACCAAGTTCGACAACGGAACCCGCGTCCGGGTAAAAGTGATCGGCAGCCATGGTTACAGCGTTGACTTCCTGAACAAAGCGCGCACCGATAATGTCGCAGATTGGGCCGGCCCCCGACCCGGTCATGAATATTTTCCACTCGGACCTGGCGACATCGGGGAAGGCCAGCTTGATTCTGCGAAGAAACTCGAGTGACTTTTCTGGTTGTCGAGTCTCATGGCGTTCGTAGGACTTCCACAATACCCGGCCGATATTTCGATCCGTGACCACCGCTTTGATAGTGGTAGAGCCAACATCAAGGCCGACTAACATTTTCCATCTCGGTCAACTTCATCTGAATCCCATTGCTTGCGCAATCATCATGTCAGCCATTGTTGCGACAGCCGGGCGAGAATCCTGAAGATTGCGTGATTTTTTGATTAAGAAACTGTTTGCATCGGCCTCTGAGTAAATAGAGTGGCTCGCCGTTACTCCCCGCAGAATCGACCTATCCTTCGGCTAAATACAGTGAGATCTAGGGTTTTTCTTTGCACAACGCATATTTTCCAATAACGACAAGTACTCATTCGGTCCTGTGATTCTACCGTCCTTGACGCGGCCAGCCCATAAAGCTGGCACCGAAAGAGCCAGAACAAGCCGTAGTCGAACATCCACGTTAATGTTTGAGTTTTGCCGTCATTATGATTGAATCGTGGGCCGATGGACTCAAAAAGCCGCCCAGTTCGTGAACCACCTCCGACAGGACTGAATGTCGCCATTACGATAGGGTCGATCGCCGTCTATTGCACCGCTCTCTGGGCAGCAAGTCATTCGTCATCTCTGATTGGACAGATCGTTGCGGTGATTGTTTTTGCCAACGTGGGCAACACCCTCTTTGCGATGCTCCATGAGTCTGTGCACGGGATATTGAGCCGTAATTACCGGGTCAACGAGATTTTCGGGCAGCTTGCAGCCATGTGTTTTCCGACCAGTCTTCGTTTTCAACGAACCTGTCATCTTGGTCATCACCTCCGAAATCGCACCGATCACGAAATCTTTGATATGTATTATCCGACCGATAATAAGATATTAAAATTTGCCCAGTTCTACTGTATTTTGACCGGCATCTACTGGCTCTCGGTGCCGTTTGGCTGCCTGATGTTTCTCGTGTTTCCCTGGGCATACGGGATTTTCCAGACGCCACTTTTGAGCAAGACGCAAACCGACTCGGCCATGCTCCTGCCGTTTCTGGATCACCCGGCAAAACACCGCATCCGTCTCGAGTTACTGATGACCTTTGGCTTTCAGATCATGCTCTTTGTCCTGCTCGATCTGAGGTTTTGGCCGACGTTTGCGTGTTTCTGGATTTTTGGGATGTACTGGGGTTCGCTGCAGTATGCGGATCATGCCTGGAGTCCCCGTGATATTCGCGAGGGGGCATGGAATCTCAAGGTAAACCCATTCACGAGATTTGTATTTCTGAATTACCATTATCATCTGGTTCATCATATGAACCCGCGGCTGCCGTGGCTGTACCTGCCAAAATATCTCGATCCTTCCAAGCCCCAGCCGAGTTTTCTAAAGATTTATCTCGAGATGTGGAAGGGCCCGAAACCGATTGATGCGCCTCCACCCAAGGTCATTGATGACGCCTTCAAGCGTGAAATAGACGAGAACGAGGTGCGATGGGATGCTACGTAATCCCGCTGACCGTCGCTCGATTGGCCTGCTGGCCGTGATCCTGGTCCTCGAGATCGCAGCGGTCCTGTTCTTTCGCGATATACCGAACCTCGTTTTGCCGCCACTTCTGCTTGTTTTGGCACTCGCGGTCTTTACGGCGACACTGATCAATCACAATCATCGCCATCTCCCGACCTTTGATAATCCGCCGATGAACAGGGTTTTCAACTATGTGTTGACCGTGGCGATGGGAGCGCCATCGACGAGACTTCACGTTGTTCATATGTACAACCATCACAAGTGTTATCGAACGACCGATGACTGGTCTCACTATTCTTTGGCGGGAAGCGGGCGCGGGCTTCGACGAACATTGACTTATTACATCAACGCCACGCTTCGAATCGGCACAAGGCGAAAAACTCTGCAAATGACGCCCGAAGAGAATCGTGAACTTCGCATCGAGTACGCGATATTCTTCCTTTGGATGCTCGGGTGGTTGGCACTCGATGTTAAAGGCGCATTGATAATCTTCGCCCCGGCCTATATCGGCGGACAGTTCATCCTGTTGACGGCAAATCTGATCAATCATGATAATTGTGATGTGGGCTCGCCGTTCAATCTCGCCAGAACCTTTAATTCGCGCATTGAAAACTGGCTCTTCCTGAATCACGGCTTTCACGTGGTCCACCATCGCAGGACGACATTACACTGGTCGAAGTTGCGGCAGGTTCACGAATCTCACTTTCGTGACAGGAGCGATCCGGACCTTCAGAGCAATTCGTTCCTGGTCTATTTCTTCAGACATTACGTGCTGGGTTAAGCCTCAAGAAGTGCAATGCCGGTGCAGTTATTCAAAACGATCCGAAACTCCGTTTCCTGGTTTCGGGATCCCTATAGGTTTCTTGACCAACGAATTGCCGTAGGCGAGTACGATTTTCGGATCGATCTTCCAGGCTCGAGTGCTGCGATGTTTGTTGGCAGTCCGGACCTCATCGACGAAGTTGTGCGAAACAAGAATCTCGTCGGCGGCAAGGGGCTTCGGTTCGTTCAACCGTTCACAGGACCGCGTGCGCTGATTGTGATATCGGAGGCCGAGCACCAAAGCCGGCGTCGGCCGATTCAAAATATATTTTTCCAAAGCGACAATCGCTGGATGACCGAGCTCACGGAAAAATATTTCGCTCTGGTCGCGCAAGGCCTCAAGCAGAAGCAGGTATTTTCGCTCGTCGATTTTTATGAGCGGGTCACTTTGCGTACGATCATCGAGTATGTTTTGGGAGTCAATGAAGTTGAGCAAGAGGAGGTGTTTCGATTGCTCGAGGACTGGATGCGCAGCTTCAAGAGCCCGATATGGCTGTTCCTGAAACCCCTTCAGTTCGACCTCGGATCGTTGAGCCCCTGGGGACGATTCTTACGCGGGCGCGAAGCGATCCGCAATTGGATTGACGAAAGAATTCAAGAGTCAGAAAGAGATTCTCGATCTGTACTTTCGCGTCTCATTGCCGATCGCAATGGTGGAAAATTGCAAATTTCGGATGAGGATCTGGTTTGGCAGTGTATCGAGCTCATTCTTTTTGGCCACGATACGACAGCGTGCGGTTCCGCCTGGGTTGCGATGCATCTCCTTGATAGCTCGAAGATTCCGGCAAAAGAACTCGAATCGTCGAGTTACCGTGAGGCCTGCATAAAAGAGGCGCTTAGAATCACGCCAATGGTTGTACATGTGACGCGCGAAGCGATTGAGGACACTCGCGTCGGGGACCAGACGATTCGCAAGGGACAGAAGGTTTTTCCCTGTGCCTATTTAGCGCACCATCATCGTGACCTTTACGATCATCCTGAGGTTTTTGATCCAGGTCGTTTCATGGCTGAAAAGCCCCTGCCTCGAAATGCCTATTTCCCGTTCGGTCTCGGTAGCCGAATCTGTGTAGGGATGCCCTTTGCAATGGCGCAGATGGACGTTCTCCTGCGTCGGACACTCGAGTTCGGGCAGCTCGGCAAAGTCTCACGTGAAAAAACGCGGGCGGAGAGAAAGTTCATTATCATGGCGCCGGAAAATGGCGGACTCGTACATTACGAGTCATTTGCTTAGGATTTTGCCTAAACAGCCGCTTCGCGTTCCTGGGTCACCTCGGCTTTTGGCACAACTCCGGACGGATCGTGTTCCTGTCTGAACTTGCCGAAGTCACTCTTCAGGCGCCGGTCGATCCAGCGATGAAGCGAATTCGTTGCGTTGATCACGAAGCCGGCATCCTTCCATGCGCGAATCTGAAAATCGAGAAGCCATGGCCGAAACTCCGGCTTGTACGAGAGAATGCCCCGATAGAATGAGGCGGAGTCGACGCTTATTTTCTCTTCGATGAGTTTCATGCCGAGCCAGCGTGACCATTGCGTGGCTTCAAAGCAGTCCATCGATGAGTGATGCCAGTAGGGTGCGACCGTATAGAGTGTGTTCATCGAAACCAGGTCGAAACGCTTCATCATCTCCTCGCCCAGGATCGGCACGCCCTGCACGCGCGTACTGAAAGTTGCGACGAAGTGAAAGTCACAGGGATGCTCTCTTAAGAATTCCAGAGTCTCACGAACAGTCGCTTCCGTCTCGCCAGGAAAGCCCACAATCAGTGTCACGACCGATGTAAGGCCGTATTTTCGGCAATTATCAAGCGCGCGACCGTTGGTCTCTTTATCGGTACGCTTATTCATGTTCTTCAGGATCTCGACATTGGCCGTTTCTATGCCGATTTGCACCTGGATAGCACCGGCCTTGACCATCATTTCGACCACGTCCTCGTCTGCCAGATCGTCGGCGCGCGCATAGCAGATCCACTTTATGGGCGAGCGGTGGTCGATCAATGTCTGGCAGAGCTCGAGCAGCCGGGGCTTGGGTAAGGTGAAGAGCGAGTCGAGGCAGGTGATGTACTCAAGCTGAGGGTGGTCGGCTTTGTACTCGAGCCAGTCCTGCGCAATCTTGCCGGCAGACTTGGTGCGGAACTTCTTATCGGCAAAAAGATAAGGGTAATTGCAGAATGCACAACGATACGGGCATCCGCGAACACTTTCGTAGTTGATCATTTCGTAGCGTGTCGCGTGATCTGCTTCCGAGCGCCGCCAGTCGGGCTTTTCTATGAAATCGAGAGAGAGGGTCGGCGGTGAACCGCCAAAAACAAAAGTGCTGTGTTGTTTTTCCTCAATTTTTCCGTTAGCCGGCGCATCGATCTGCTTGAACCCGGACTTGATCCAGTCGGCCAGCACGGGAACAAGGAGCTCCCCGTAGCCGACAGCAACCAGATCGATCGACTCATGTCCTCCCCACTCGCCATGGATGCTGCCCATCAGCGCACCGCCCACGACAATGCGGTTGCCGCGGCGCTTGAGACGGCGAATGACAGGCATCAGTTCGCTCAAGTCTCGTAAGAACGTGCTCGACGCGAATATGACGCCACAACTGTTGAGCTTGGCTGCGAAGTCATCGTCGCCCGAGTAGAGGTCGTCGTAGGTCGCAAGTTCGTAGGGAATGCCCTGTTCGGCGAGAAGCGAAGCGAGCGCAACCTCTGTCAGTTCCGGGGTTTCGTAGTTTCGGTTGCTGGTCAGGAACTCGTGAAGTTCATCGCGAAGTTCGTCAGACAGATCTTTGGTGCTGTCTTTCCAGTGACCTGGCTTGATCGTTTTTCGCCGGTACTTCTCGTGAACAAGAACGGGTTCCCCGACGGTGGCTTTTACTTTAAGTTCAAGCCAGTGATTCGCGCCTTCTTTCCATTGGCCAATCTGTTTCTTGAGAAGGGCGGAAAACGATTTTTCTTTCGGCGTGATAACCCCGCCCGAGAGAATAAGTACGCGAGCAGGAGTAGGCGGCAAAGCTGTCACTCAGGGAGTTTCCGCATGTCGGCAGAGCGCCAAAGCCCAATGGAAATAGGCCACGACCTCCTCGTCCTGCTCGACCATCGTTGCCGGCCGATATACCGGGTTACCGAGTTTGATGTTCTCGTCATTGAGGTAGCCTGACGTGAACCAGCGGCGCGTCTCCAAACCGATTTTGTCAATCAACCTGCCAAGCACAGGAATTTTCGAGCGTCTTTTGAATACCGTGCCATCGATCCGCGTCGTACCGTCATCGAGTGGATTCATCATGAGAAAAAAGCGGCTGGTAGCATGCCGGAATCGACCTTCCACCATGCAGAAATTGTTTCCCCATATTGTCATCTGCACGGTTACCGGTGAGCCTGCGAAAGTCCGCAACAGACGGTCAAAGATCGTGTCACCCGCAACTTCGGAATGGTGGGTGCAGCGCCGGGAAAAGGGCGTCGGGCAGTCGATCACAGGTGGCGCGAGCAGCTTGCGATCATGAACTGTCTCGAAGTGCTGCACGTCAAAGGCGTGGGCCGAAATCATGTACCAGGTCGAGTTCGCAGCGAAGGAGAACGGGCGACCGCTGACGTATGCATCCGGATCTTCATCGTAGAAAAACGGCATGGGGAAAAGCGGTCTTGTCC
>Ga0255052_10000483_pt1 | contig 32316 bp, 29 predicted proteins | sample JV7_2_21_MG_FD_188632 | JGI IMG/M metagenome (GOLD analysis project Ga0255052, IMG submission 188632) | Seawater microbial communities from Jervis Inlet, British Columbia, Canada - JV7_2_21 | ecosystem: Environmental > Aquatic > Marine > Inlet | place: Canada: British Columbia | collected...
GTCGGCCAGTTCAATTGCGTAGGCGAGGTGAGAGCTGTCCCATCGTGACTGCAACAGTTCGAGCAGCGCGTCGAGCAGGAACGCGTGGTCGTCGAGATAGGCCGGGAAGCGTGCTCGACCCTCCTTGTAGCTGGCCAGCAGGCGACCATCGATGGTGAGATTGTCGCGAACAAAGTTGGCCGCATGGGCCGCAGCGTCGACCAGGTCTTTCCGCTCGAGCACACGTCCTGCTATGGCCATGCCGCGAATCGCGAGCGCATTCCACGATGTTAACTGTTTGTCGTCGCGTCCGGGCGCGACGCGATTCTCACGTTCGGCGAGCAGGGTCGCGTGCGCCTTGTCGATAAGCCCGTCGGGGTCGTCAACGGCTTCACGCACCGTGAGGTGCCATTTGCCCTCGAAGTTGGCCTCCTTGTCGAGGCCGAACTTGCGTGAGTACAACGCGAACTGGTCGTCGTCGAGCAGGGCACCGACTTCCTCGGGCGTCCAGACGTAGTACTTGCCTTCCTCACCTTCCGAATCTGCGTCGCGTGACGAGTAAAAACCGCCGTCAGGCGATCGCATGTCAGCCAGCATCCAGTCGGCGGTGCGACTGGCCGCCACTCGAAACAGCCCTTCGCCAGTTGCGAGATGCGCCAACGAATAAGCGGCAAGTAGCGCGCCATTGTCGTAGAGCATTTTCTCGAAGTGCGGGATTTGCCAGTGGCGATCGACCGAATAGCGACAAAAACCACCGCCAACATGATCAAAGAGACCGCCATCGGCCATACGCGTCAGCGTCAGCGTAGCCATGAACAATGCATCGATGTCGGGCTCTTCGTCGTTCACAGTCCGTCGCCAGGTTCGCAGTAACCACTCCAGCGTCGGTGCGTGGGGGAATTTGGGCGCGTGACCGCTACCGCCGTAGTCGTAGTCAAAGTTGTCGGTCAGCAGCTTGCGCAGCTTCTCGACAGGTTCCGGCGTCATCACGCGGCCGTCCGGTGCGATCTCCGGGATCAGCCGATCGAGCACTTCGTTGAGCCTTTCGCCCTGGTCGCGAATCGCATCGCCCTGTTCAGCGTAATAGCTCGACACTTTCTGCAGTAGCTCGCCGAAGGAGGGCATCCCATAGCGCGCTTCGTTCGGGAAATAGGTGCCGCCGAAAAATGGCCGCTGGTCATGCGCACTCAGGAACATCGTCAACGGCCAGCCGCCGCCACGTTGCGTGAGCAGCTGGTGCGCGGTCTGGTAAATCTTGTCCACATCCGGCCGTTCTTCGCGGTCGACCTTGATGTTGACGAACAGCTCGTTCATGAGCTCGGCTGTTTTCTCGTCCTCGAACGATTCGTGCGCCATGACATGGCACCAGTGGCAGGCTGAGTAGCCGATCGACAGCATTACCGGCTTTCCCGTCTCGCGAGCGAGCTCAAAAGCGTCGTCGCCCCACGGGAACCAATCCACGGGATTGTCGGCGTGCTGCAGCAGGTAGGGGCTGGTTTCTGTGGCGAGTCGGTTCGGCATGATTTGCTATGATACCCGCCATGATCGCCTACCCCGATATCGACCCCATTATTTTTTCGATTGGTGCCGTCAAAATCCGCTGGTACGGCCTGATGTACGTCATTGGATTCCTGTTCGCGTGGTGGCTCGCGCGCAGACGCGCCGAGGCAGATCACTCATCGATCAAGAATGCCCAACAGGCCGATGACCTGCTTTTCTACGGCATGCTTGGCGTGATACTGGGCGGCCGCATTGGGCATGCTTTGTTCTACAGCTCGACCAGTTTTGCGGACGACCCCTTGTATCTGTTCAAGATTTGGGAAGGCGGCATGTCATTCCATGGTGGCTTGCTCGGCGTGCTCGTGGCCATGTGGTGGTTCGGCCGCAAGATCAACCTGACGATGTGGCAAGTCACTGATTTCATAGCGCCAATGGTGCCGCTTGGGCTGGGCTTTGGCCGCATCGGCAACTTCATCAACGGCGAGCTTTGGGGCAAGCCAACTGATTCGGCGTGGGGAGTGCTGTACCAGGGCCAGGTACTGCATGCATCGCAGCTCTATGAGGCGGTTCTCGAAGGCTTCATGCTGTTCGCCATTCTGTGGTGGTACTCATCGAAACGCCGGCCCTACATGGCTGTGTCGGGATTGTTCCTGCTGCTGTATGGCGTGTTCCGTTTCGTCATCGAGTTTGTGCGGGTTCCGGATGCCCATATCGGCTACCTGGCAGCCGACTGGGTCACGATGGGACAGGTCCTGAGTGCGCCGATGATTTTGATCGGTGCTACGATGCTGGTCATAGCGTATGGCCGGAAGAACAAGGAGGCAGCTGCCTGACATGCACCAATACCTGTCCCTGATGCGTGACGTGCGCGATAACGGCGTCAAAAAAGAAGACAGAACCGGCACGGGCACGCTGAGCAAGTTCGGTCACCAGATGCGCTTCGACCTGAGTGAAGGCTTCCCGGTCATCACGACCAAGAAACTGCACCTGCGCTCGATCATCTACGAACTTCTCTGGTTCCTGCGCGGCGACAGCAACATCCAGTACCTCAAGGACAACGGTGTGTCGATCTGGGACGACTGGGCGGACGACGACGGTGAGCTTGGGCCCGTGTACGGTGTGCAGTGGCGTAACTGGCCGACACCCGATGGTGGGCATGTCGACCAAATCTCGCAGATCATGCAACAGCTCAAAGAGAACCCGGATTCCCGTCGCATCATCCTGAGTGCCTGGAACGTCGCTGAGATTGAAAATATGGCGCTGCCACCGTGTCATTGCCTGTTCCAGTTCTGGGTGGCTGAAGGCAAGTTGTCTTGCCAGTTGTACCAGCGCAGCTGCGATATCTTCCTCGGCGTGCCATTCAATATCGCTTCGTACGCGTTGCTAACGCACATGCTGGCACAGCAGGCCGATCTCAAGGTAGGTGATTTCGTCTGGACGGGCGGCGACTGCCATCTGTACAGCAATCATCTCGAACAGGCTGACGAGCAGCTGCAACGGGAACTGCTGCCGTTACCGCGACTCGCAATCAAACGCCAGCCGCCGAGTATCTTTGATTACGAGTACGAGGACTTCGAAATCCTCAACTATGAGTCACACCCGCACATCAAGGCTGCCATAGCAGTTTGATCTCGCTAATAGTCGCGGCATCAACAAATAACGTCATCGGCGCTAAAGGTGACCTGCCGTGGCGGCTGTCCGCCGACCTCAAGCGTTTCAAGGAACTGACGATGGGCAAGCCGATCGTTATGGGACGCAAAACGTACGAGTCCATCGGCCGGCCACTACCGGGGCGGAAGAACATCGTTATCACGCGGCAGGAAAACTACGTGGCGCCGGGCTGCGATGTCGTACTGTCACCGGATGCCGCGATGAAAGCATCTGGCGATGCTGACGAAATCATGATCATCGGTGGTGGACACGTCTACACGGAATTTCTGCCCGCGGCCGAGCGCATCTACCTGACTCGCGTTCACGTCGACATCGCCGGCGATACATACCTGCCTGACATCGATGAATCCGATTGGCACGAGGTTTCGCGACAAGTACAGGCCGCAGACGCCGACAACGATTACGACGTTACGTTTACGCTACTCGCTCGAACTTAGCCGTGAAATGCCGCAGGAATTGCGGTGCTTCGACGATGCGCATGCCTGGAATCGCGTCGCGACGCTCCCAGACCTGGCCGATTGCCTCCAGCACATAGTCCATGTGGCTCTGCGTGTAGACGCGGCGCGGAATTGCGAGTCTTAGCAGTTCGAGACGAGCGGGGAATTCCTGCCCGGAGTGCGGATCGAGTCCGAACATGACCGAGCCGATCTCTACGCCGCGGATGCCGCCTTCGACATAGAGTTCGACCGCCAAAGCCTGTCCTGGATATTCGAGGGGCTCGATGTGAGGCAGGAAGCGGGCTGCGTCGAGATAGACCGCGTGCCCACCGGCCGGCGCGACGACGGGTATGCCTGCCTCGAGCAGATGATTGACGACGTAGCGCGTTGAGTCGAGACGGTAGTTCAGGTAGTTCTCATCGAGAATTTCGAAAAGACCAATGGCGATTGCATCGAGGTCTCGCCCTGCCAGTCCGCCGTACGTCGGGAAGCCCTCGGTCAATATCAGGATATTGCGCTCCCGGTGTGCGAGTTCGGCGTCGTTTGTGCACAAAAAGCCACCGATGTTGGCGAAGGCATCTTTCTTGGCCGACATCGTGCAGCCATCGGCGTAACTGAAAATCTCGCGCGCAATAGCAATGGTCGGTGTGTTCTCGAACCCCGGCTCTCGACGCTTGATGAAGTGGGCGTTCTCGGCGAATCGGCACGCGTCGACATAGAAAGGAATACCGGCAGCCTTGGCGACGCGGGCGATCTCACGGATATTGGCCATTGAGACGGGCTGGCCGCCCCCGGAGTTGTTGGTGATGGTCACCATAATCAATGGAATTTTATCCGCACCATGTTCAGCGACGACCTGTTCGAGTGCCGCGATGTCCATGTCACCCTTGAACGGATAGCTGGAGTCAAGGTCGGCCGCCTCTGGGCAGGGCAGGTCCAGTGCCTCGCCGCCGTTGTATTCAACATTTGCTCGTGTCGTATCGAAGTGCGTGTTGTTGGGCACGATCGATCCGGGCTGCACCATGACGCCAAACAGGATGTGCTCTGCCGCACGTCCCTGGTGAGTCGGAATAACCTGCTCGAAGCCAAAGATGCTCTTCACGGTATCGCGGAACCGGTACCAGCTGCGGGCACCCGCGTAGGACTCGTCACCGCGCATGATGGCAGCCCAGGCCTCGGACGACATTGCGCTCGTGCCCGAATCAGTCAGTAAGTCGATGATGACGTCTTCGGCAGCCAGCATGAACGGATTGTAGTGAGCGTCTTCGATCAGCCGAACACGTTCTTCACGCGTCGTGAGCTTGATTGGCTCGACCATCTTGATGCGGAACGGTTCGATGATGGTTTTCATTGAGTTACCTGTCAGTCAATTTGCTCGAAGCGGGCCTGGAAGAAACGCAACACTTCGGGTTCATAGCTAAAGCGTAGACCTTTCAGGATAAGTCCGTGGTGAACAGGGCCAATACGTGAATATACTGCGGTTTAGATTTGTCCTGGCACCTGGATAACACGTGGCACGCGCTTGTCGAGCCGTACGGCCGTCAATTGCCGTCCCCAGACGCAACCCGTGTCGAGACTGATGAAGTCGGGCAGGACCACCAGCCCCAATGCAGACCAGTGTCCGAATACGACGCGTGTTTCCTGCAATGCGGCATTTTCGACGTCATACCATGGAATGAGGTTCTTACGCGCCCTGAACGGTGAACCGCTGTGCGCAAAATTCAGTCGTCCATTGTTGGTAAGCATGCGCATTCGCGTCAGACAGTTAATGATAAACCGCAGCCGTTTGTAGCCCCGCAGCTTGCCGGACCAGGCGCGCGGCGTATTGCCGTACATTTTTCCAAGCAGGCTGGCAAAGTCGTCGCTCGCCAGCGCAGTCTCGACTTCCGTGGCACGTGCCAGAGTTTTTTTCACGCTCCACTTCGGGTGGACGCCCGCGTGCACAAGCAACGTGGCGAGTTTTTTGTCGTAGTGGGCAAGCGGCCGGTGACGGAGCCAGTGCAGCAGCTCATCCCTGTCGCTGGCGGCCAGAACCTTTTGTAGCGAATCGAAGCGACCATCGTCGCGAATCTGGCCTTCGGATAACGCCAACAAGTGCAGATCGTGATTGCCGAGAACGGCAATAACCGAGTCGCCGAGTGACTTCACAAAGCGCAGTGTTTTTAGTGACTTGGGTCCACGATTGACGAGATCGCCGGTTAGCCAGAGCGTGTCATTCGCGGGCTCGAATCGCAGTGCGTCGAGCAACTCGCGAAATGGGTCGTAACAACCCTGCAAGTCCCCAATTGCGTAAACCGCCATGTGTTACTTGCTAGTGAAGTACGCCGGGTACCGCGAGCGTAAAGGGCGCGATGGGCGCATCGAAATTGACGCCATTGTCGGCCTCCATGCGATACAAACCCTGCATGGCCCCAACCGGCGTTTCCAACACGGCGCCTGACGAATAACGAAACTCCTCGCCCGGGTTCAGGTACGGTTGTTCACCGACGACGCCATCACCGCTGACTTCCTGAACCTTGCCGTTGGCATCAGTGATGATCCAGTGACGGCTGATCAGCCTGGCGGGAACATCACCGTTGTTTGTGATCGTAATCGTGTAGGCGAAGACGTAGCGGTCTGCCGACGGCTCGGATTGATCGTCGACATAGTCGGTGACCACCTGAATTCCGATTTCGCAGTGCTTGTCATTCATGCGGCTATTCTAGCGCATTCGCGAGCCGGACATAGGCAGCGATGGCGATGGCCTCGGGACGCAGGCCGGGATCGATGCCGGCAAACTCGAGCGCCTGCTCGTCGGCAACATTGCGCAGCGAATTGCGAATTGTCTTGCGCCGCTGGCTGAAGGCCTGGGCGACCAGTTTTGCAAATCGCTCCTCGTCGTCAATCTCATAGGTGCCCGCAGGCAATGGCACCAACCGGGCGACAGCCGATGTTACGTCGGGTGGCGGATCGAATGCATTCCGATCGACATCAAACAGGGCTTCCACGTCAAAGTGACAACCGAGCATGATGCTGAGACGGCCATAGGTCTTGTTACCCGGCTCGGCTGCCATGCGGTCCACGACCTCTTTCTGCAGCATGAAGTGCATGTCCACAACCTGATCGCGGTAGTTGAGCAAGTGAAACAACAACGGCGTTGAGATGTTGTAAGGGAGGTTGCCGACAACGCGCAGCTTGTCGCCGAGTGAGGCGAAATCGAAATCCAGTGCATCGGCTTCGTGGATCTCGACGTTCGCGGCGCCGGCATAGTCACGTCTCATCGACCTCGCGAGATCGCGATCGAGCTCGATCGCGTGCAACGTACCAGCCAGGCGAGCAAGTGATTTTGTCAGTGCACCCTGGCCCGGTCCTATTTCGACCACAACATCGTCGCTGCTGGGGCGAATGGCTTCGATGATTGACGCAATAACGCCCGGGTCGATCAGAAAATGCTGCCCGAAACGCTTGCGCGGCCGATGTTTCGTCACGCGCTTGCGAGCTCGGCGGCAAGCCGGACCGCATGCAGCAGACTGCCATTGTCGGCACGGCCCGTGCCGGCGAGATCCAACGCTGTACCGTGATCGACTGACGTGCGGATAATCGGCAGGCCCAGCGTCGTATTGACGGCATGGCCGAAACTCGCGTACTTGAGTACCGGTAGCCCCTGATCGTGATACATGGCCAGTACTGCGTCCTTGTGACCGGCTGCTGGCGTGAATGCCGTATCGGCAGGCAGTGGTCCGCGCACCTTGTGTCCTTGGTCTGAGAACTCATCGATAACCGGCGCAATGATGTCGCCGTCCTCGTTGCCGAGGTGCCCACCTTCACCGGCGTGTGGATTGAGACCGCAGACAACGATTTCGGGAGCGGCGATGCCAAATTTGTCTCGCAGGTCCGTAAGTAACACGTGCAGCACCTCGCGCAGGCCGTCTTTGGTCAGACTATCCGCAACGTCCCGCAACGGAAGGTGGGTAGTTGCCAGGGCGACGCGCAAATCACCGGCAACAAGCAACATGACCGGCAGTGGCACCTCGGTCAGCTCGGCCAGGATCTCGGTATGTCCGCTGAACGGGATACCAGCGTCATTGATGACACCTTTGTGCAACGGCGCCGTTACCAGGCCGGCAAATTGGCAATCGAGGCAGGCGGATACTGCAAGCCGCAGTCCGTCCAGCAGCGCCGCACTGTTAGCGGGGTTCAGCTGGCCGCAATCTACGGCGGCGGGGAACGGCTCTGCGATCACAAGCAACTCGCCGTCGTTTGCCTTGGCGTCAGCCGCGGCCGCTACATCGATTTCCGTGATGGTTGTGTCGATACCCGTAAGCTCGGCACGGCTGCGCAACACGGCGGGGTCCGAAATGACGACGACGCCGCAGGGCAGCGGTTCATGGGCAAGCGTCAGGCAGAGTTCTGGCCCGATGCCAGCCGGTTCGCCTGCGGTGATGACCAATTTTCTTGTCATTGCGAGCGCAGCGAAGCAATCTGCAGCGGCCTAAGCCACACCTACATGCGTTTTTCGACGAAGGCCTGGTCGCGGAGACGCTGCGACCAGAGCTGCGTTTCCTCCTCCATCTTGCTATTGACGACGCGGTTCTCGCAGTTGCTTTCCTTGAGATCTTCCGTGTTGTCGTACACGCGCCGGTCCATCACTTCGACGATGTGCCAGCCGTAGCGGCTGCGAAACGGATCGGAGACGACTCCGGTTTCAAGCGCATCCACAATCGCAGTGAATTCGGGGACAAAGGTACTGGTTGTTGTCCAGGGCATCTCACCACCCTCGTTCACAGATCCCGGATCATCAGACAGCAGTTTGGCGAGTTCACGGAATTCTTCGCCTGCCTGCAGGCGCTCGACTGCATCATCGAGGCGCTGCTTTGCAGTCTGGTCGTCAATGATCTCGTTTGGCGTAATCAGGATATGGCGGATCAGAACCTGGTTGATCTCACTGCGCTGAATAGCGCTACGCATGTCATTGACCTTGACGATGTGATAACTGCTGGCGCTGCGAAATGGTGTCGACACTTCGCCCGATACCAGCGAGACGACGACGTCTGTGTAGATCGTCGGCAGCTCACTACCTTTCATCCAACCAAGCGCGCCGCCTTCGAGTGCGGTCTGTGCGTTGGAGTGGCGTATGGCCATCTCACCAAAGTCGGCGCCACCTTGAAGCTGCTCGTAGATGTCCGCTACTTTGGCCTGAATATCCGACACTTCACTTGCCGATGCTGATTCCGGGAGAGTGACGAGAATGTGCGACAGGTTGTAGTCGGAGTCGACCGCGACATTGCCCTCGAGATCAGCGATGCAGTTCTCGATTTCGCGCGGCGACACGTTGATGAGTCGGCCAACGTCAATCTGGCGCAATTGATCCAACGTCATTTCGGCTCGAAGTTCTTCACGAAACGTCGCGTAGTCGGAGCCGTCTTCCGCCAGTCTTGCCGGCATGTCCTCGAATCGCAGGCCGTTAGACTGGGCCAGTCGCTCGATAGCCTGGTTCAACGTTTGATCGGAAATTTGCAAGCCGATGCGTTCAGCACGTTGCAGCTGGATTTCCTGCATGATCAGCCGCTCGAGGAGCTGCTCACGCAAAATGTCAGGCGGTGGTAACTGCAACGGCGGATCGGACCGTGCCGCGCGCTGGATGATCGAATTCGTCTGATCGTGCAGCTGACTCTTGAGTACCACGCCTTCGTTGACGATGGCAGCGACGCCGTCGATGAACTCACCCGTTTCCGAGAGCTCGTCGGCGACTGCCGCCAGCGCGACGGACAACATGCCGATTGCGCACGTCTGCGCGCGTAACATTTTGTTTTTAAACACTATTTCTTACCGGAGATTCGCGGAGTAGCCAAGAATACCACGTTCCAACATTTTGTCAGCCGCAGTACCGACACTCGATAAGCCCTTCAATACCAGTTGCAGACCGATCGAGGAATCGCGAGTTCCGTCGCGGGCTGAAATATGCCGCCGGGAGACGAGACGCAGGCCCCAGCAGCAGCTCTCGTATTCAACGCCGAGAAACTCCTCGAGCGCCTCTTCATCGCGGAACGAGTACTTGTAGCGGCCGACGACATTCCACTTCGACGCGATCGGCCATGACCACGACACATCGCCTTGTTCCAGTGAGTCCCGACGGAAACGATACGAGACGTTCAGGATCTTGTTGTTGGCGGGTCGATATTGCAGGCGTGCCTGCGACTGCGTCGTGCCGCTGTTCTGGGTGCCCCATTGATGGCCAAAATCGAAGTTAAGATTCTGCGACAGGCCGAAACGAATCTCGGCAATGTAGTCCGACGATTCGTCGAGAAACACAGGCTCGTCAGGCAGGCTGACGGTACTCCCGCTCAGGTAACGCGTTTGGCCGATTGTCGCGGTTACAAGTTCGCGACCCGAGGATGTGTCGAGGATCCGGGATGTCATACCGACGCTGACCTGATCGGTATCGGCGATTCGATCCACACCCAGGTAGCGATTGGTTCGGTATAGCGATACGAGATTGAGATCGGGAGTAATTGTATCGAAGACCGGCAGGTCGTCCTGATCGCGGCGCGGTATGTGCACGTACAACATGCGTGGCTCGAGCGTCATGACGCGATCAGTCAGTGTTCCGCCGAGATCACGTTCCAGCACCATGCCGATATCGAGACTGCCGATGGGCACGGTGCGTGTAGGATCAGATTCCTGGTCCGGCTGGGTGTTGTCAAGATCGTACCGCGTGTGATCAACGGTTATCGCTGGCGTGACAAACCAGCCAGGACTCCGGGAAATCGGTATCTCCAGGCTCGGCGCCACATTGAGCCGCCAACCGGTCACGCGGCGCGGATCGGTAACGACAATGTCGTTCACATCGCGATCGAAATTGACAAGTTCGCCGTCAAGCCCAAGGCGCATGCCGAGCCACTTGTCCGGCCAGTAGCCCTGCATTATCAGCTGCGGCACGCGCCGGTATGGCTCGTCTATAGGCACGATGGCCTCGTCAATCGTCTGAAAGTCCTGTACCTGGACGAACAATGACAGGTTGTCGGTGTGGTAGTCGAAACTGAGCCGCCGATCGAGATGCGTGATACTCGACATGCTCAGGCTACCGCCGAGGTCTTCGAAGTACTGGCTGTCCGACACTTCGCGAAAGTCGATACGGTTGCGCCAGCCGTTGACGAACATCATACGGTGCTGCAACTGAACCATTGACCGCGAGTCGTTAAACATGTTGTCGCTGCCGAGGTACTCACCGTACATCGTGCCGTCCATCCTGTTCGTCAGGTAACGGAATTGCGCGCCGGTCTGCAGACCGCGATCGGTCAGCAGCCGTGGCGTAATCGTCGCGTCATAGTTAGGGGCAATATTCCAGTAGATTGGCACGCGTATCTCGTTACCGCTGCGACCACCGGTTCCGATCTCGGGCGCCAGCATGCCTGATTTGCGTGCATCGCTGATCGGAAAAGACAGGTAGGGCGAATACAATATCGGCACACCCTGGAAGCGCAAGCTGACGCCGCGCGCAGTACCGACGCCTTCGCGTGTGTCGAGGTCGATGTCGCGGGCGCGAATAACCCAGTCGTTCGACTCGGGCGGGCAGGTCGTATAACTGACGCCGTCGAGTTCGAGCGTGCCTGCCTGGTTGATTTCCAGCGCCTCGGCAGTACCGCGTGCGTTGTTGCCGCTAATTGTGAAATTGGCGCCCTCAAAACGAATCCGGCCGAGCCCATAGGAGAATTCGGCGCGATCCGATTGCACGTGCGAGTCAGGATCCTCGTAGCGAACGCCGCCCTCGAGTAACAATGATTGGTTCTCGGGTTCATAGACAGCTTCATCGGCGCCCGCAATTTTGTTGCCCTGGCGAAGCAGTACACCACCGCTCATCGATGCGCTCGGTTCCTCGCCTAGTTGCGCAATGAGTTCGCCCACCTCGAAGATAATCGTGTCAGGATTATCCAGATTGATCGTTGTCAACGCGGTATCCAGAGCGACGGGTTCCACAGGCACATAGCATGAGCCTGGCTCTGCGGCGTCCGCATAAGGCAAAACCAGCAGTGCACCGGCGATGATCAGAAGAGTCGAACGCAAAATGGTTGTCGGGTTAAGGGGGTATGTTACCTTCGCATAGATTTGCAGGTGCTTCAACGCGTTACGGAGTTTTACGATCAGTACAGAGGCGACAAAAACAGACACCCGACTGGCCACATTGAGCACTTGGGTGCAGTCCATTGACGGTCTTGCTGATGCAAACCCCCAGCCGGCATCGGATGACGCCAGTTTCCGGCGTTATTTTCGCGTGCATTCGGCAAAGGCGAGCTACATCGTAATGGACGCACCGCCGGCGCGGGAAGACTGCAGGCCCTTCATCCAGGTCGCGGGATACCTCGAGTCGATGCAACTGAATGCGCCGCACGTCCTGGAGGCCAATCTCGAAGACGGTTTCTTGCTGTTGACGGATCTCGGCAACGCGCAATACCTCGAATTGTTAAATGAGGACCGCGCAGCGGCAGACACTTTGTATGCGACGGCAATTCGCGCATTGCTGATCATGCAAAGCCGCGGGGAGGCTTTTCAGTCCGCGTTGCCACCGTACGACAACGAGTTGCTGCGGTTCGAGTTATCGCTGTTTCACGACTGGTTGTGTGAAAAACACTTAGGTCTGGAGTTCAGCGACGGCGACGAGGCGAACTGGCAAGCGCTGTGTGACCTGCTTGTACGTAACGCACTCGACCAGCCACAGGTTTTTGTGCACCGCGACTATCATTCGCGCAACCTGATGGTTGCCGACGATGGCCCCGGCATTCTCGATTTCCAGGATGCCGTTGAAGGGGCGCTCACTTATGACCTCGTGTCACTGCTCAAAGACTGCTACGTCAAATGGACAGATGAGCAAATCGCGGCGTGGGCGAAGTCCTTCTGTGAGGACTCACGCAATATCGGTTTGCATACACTGCCGGACGATCAGTTCACGCGCTGTTTTGATCTCATGGGCGTACAGCGCCATCTCAAGGCAGCCGGCATATTCGCGAGACTGAATCACCGTGATGGTAAGCCCAACTACATGGCCGATATTCCCGGGACGCTGAGCTATATTGTTGATCTCGATTCCAGATACGGCGAACTCCGTTTTCTCATCGACCTGGTCAACCAGCGTTGTCTTCCCGGTCTTGAGCAAACATGATCGCAATGCTTCTCGCGGCCGGGCGAGGCGAGCGACTCAGGCCGCTGACCGATGATGCGCCGAAGTCATTGGTCGAGGTCAGGGGCGAAGCGCTGCTCGAACGACACCTGCGATCTTTGCGTGCCGGTGGTGTTGAAACCGTCGTCATAAACCTCGGCTGGCATGGCGAGCAGATTCTCGAACGCATCGGGTCCGGCGAGCGCTTCGGCCTGCATGTTATCTATAGCCAGGAAGGCGACGACACCCTTGAAACGGGCGGCGGCATTCACCGTGCCTTGCCGGTGCTGGGAAGTGAGCCGTTCCTCGTCGTCAATGCTGATGTCTTTACTGACATGCCCGTGCCCGTGATCGAGTTACGCGATAGTGATCTCGCGCATCTTCTACTGGTGCCGACGCCAGCGGACAAAGACAGCGGTGATTTCGCGTTGACCGCGGATCGCGTGCGCAATAGCGGCGATTCGATGTACACATTCAGCGGTATTTCGATCTACCGGCCGGAGTTTTTCGATAGCTGCGAGCCCGGACGGTTTTCGGTCGTTCCTATGCTGCGCGCGGCCGCCGATGCCGGCCGCATCAGTGGCAGCGTTTACGAGGGGCTTTGGAGAGACGTCGGCACGCCGGAAAGGCTCGCCGAACTGAACGCCTGATTGAGCTTCAGGTGCCGCAGAAGGTGCGGCAGTAGTTTGTCGCGAACGATTGCAAGACCGCTGTCAGCGCCGAGACGCTTGAGATCAGTCAGCTCGAGTCCTTCAAAACCGCAGGGATTAATTCGTGAGAAGGGCTCGAGATCGACGTCGACGTTTAGCGCCATGCCGTGAAAGCTGGAGCCACGCCGGATGCGCAGGCCGATGCTCGCCAGTTTGACACCGTCAACGTAGACGCCCGGTGCATCACAGCGGCTGGCCGCTTCGACGCCGTAGTCTGCGGCCAGATCGACGACGCTTTGCTCGAGCGCAGTGACCAGGTCCCGCACGCCGAGTCCGGCTCGCCGCAAGTCGATCAGTGGATAGATCATGAGCTGGCCGGGACCGTGATACGTGACTTGCCCGCCGCGATCGATCTGGATGACGGGAATATCGCCTGGCGCGAGCAGGTGTTCAGGCGCAGTGTTGAGCCCGAGCGTGAATACGCTGTCGTGTTCGCAGAACCAGATCTCGTCTTGCGTGGACTCGTTGCGCGTGTTCGTGAAATCCTGCATCGCTCGCCACACAGGTTCATAAACCTGGCGGCCAAGCTCGCGAACAACGAGTTCGCTCATAACGCCATCAATACGTCTTCATGAGAGGACACATCTCGATAGATATCGTCGAGTTGTTCCTGGCTCAGTGCAATCACAGTGATCGTGATCGACACGAAATTGCCTTTGCTGCTCAGCGCTTCGTTGATGGCTTCATCGTTAATCGGGCCCGTGTGACGTTCGACGAGTATCCTTGCAGTCGCGCGAAACTCCTCTGTATCACGCCCCATCATCTTGATCGGGAATGGGCACGGAAACTTGAGCAGGGATTCGTCGCTCATGACATCACTCGAACCACAGGCTGACGCTGTCAAGCGTACGTTGCCAGAACGAACCGCTCGGGTTGTCAGCCAGCGCACGCAGGGGTTCCTTGACGAGCACATTGCCATTCAAGCTGATGGTCATTTCGGCTAACGGCTGCCCCTGGGCGACCGGGGCCTCCAGGATCGCCGGGATATCGTGCACTGACTCGAGTGAGTCGTAGGCACCAGTTTGCACCGTGATGTACAGGTCTTCGAGTACGCCGAGTGCTGTGTACTCGTTTGCCGACTTCCAGATTCGTGTTTTTGCGATTTCTTCACCGGCCTTGTACAGCAGGCGCGTCTCGAAGAATCGGAATGCATAGTTCAGCAAAGCCTGGCTGCCGTCGATCCTCGATTTCGCGCTCGATGTGCCGAGTACGACCGAGATGACTCGCGTACCGTCGCGCTCCGCTGACGAAACGAGGCAATAGCCGGCTGCATCGGTATGACCGGTCTTCATGCCATCGACGGAGTCATCTCGCCACAACAGGTTGTTGCGATTCGGTTGCTTGATGTCGTTGAACGTGAATTCCTTGACCGAATACCACTTGTAGTACTCGGGAAACTCGCTGATGATCGCGCGCGCCAGCGTCGCGAGATCGCGTGCCGTTGAATAGTGATCGTCGTCGGGCAGTCCCGTCGCATTCTTGAAATTGCTCGACAGCATGCCGAGTGCCTTCGCGTACTGGTTCATCATTTCGGCGAACACAGACTCGGTTCCCGCGACATGTTCGGCCAGCGCGATGCTTGCGTCATTGCCCGATTGCACGATCATGCCTAGCAAGAGATTCTGCACCGACACACGTTTGCCGACCTCGATAAACATGCGCGAGCCTTCAGCGCGCCAGGCCTTTTCGCTGACCGTTACCTCATCGCTGAGCTGAATCTGACCTTCGTCGAGCGATTTGAACACGGCGTAAGCGGTCATGAGTTTGGTCAGACTGGCTGGGGCCACAGCCTTGTGCGGCTCGAGCGAGGCCATCTCATAGCCCGACTGCGCATCAATGATCAGGAAACTTGTCGCACCGATGATTGGAGGAGCGGGCAACGGACGAACGTCCGCAGCAGACGAAGCAACGGCAATGAGCAGCGCGATAAGCGCCAGGAAACGGACTTTCATGGATTCTCGGGAGCAATCAGTCAGGGCGCGTATTCTACCCATATTTTGCCCGACCCGTGGAAACTACCTACTCGATTTACAGATGTGAACCACTCGGCATCCGGCGAATAGTCACACGACTATGATCGCCAAATAGACACACTGGAAATCGAGAACGAAATGGCAATCAAGATCGCAAAATCCGTACTAATGACCGTGATGGTGGTGCTCAGCCTGACACTGTTCGGCGCAATTGTTCTGGGCTGACATCGCTTTGCAACTCTCGCGACAGCGATATATCAGATACACCCGAGCCCCATCAAGTCCTGTCTGCACTGGTCAGCGTCGACAAATCTTATAGTTTGGATACCAAGCCTGGATGCAGCGGCCAGGTTTTCGCTCATATCATCGATAAACACGGTGTCGGCGGCATTCAGCTCGTACGTCGTCAACAGGTGCTCGTATATCTCGAATTCGGGTTTGACCTTGTTAATTCGACTGGAGATGACTATGCCGTCGAACATGTCCAAGATTTTGTGTTTCTTTTCAAGATGAGCGATTGATGCAATGTGCATATTTGAAAGGACGAAGAATTTGTTGTTCGACTCCCTTATGTCACGAATCATTTCTATCGTGTCTTGAATAGGCACGAGAAAGTGAGGTACCGCATTCAACAGTCGTTCAATATCGTCGCGAGGTAGTCCTGTTCGTGATGTGCCGTTGTCTATTGCCTGTTCCAGGGAAATGGTACCTCTGTCGAGTTCAACCCAGTCCCGATGTTCGAAGATCTCCGATTTCACCAGAGCTCGAGTTGGCTCATCGTGGAAAACGTGATGAATTATCTTTTCCGGTCGCCATTCGAACACGACGCCGCCCAGGTCGAATACAATGTTCAACGACTGTCCATCGCCATTACTCGTTGATCAGATAGGGATCTGAAATTCCGATATTGTCGAGTTCTTCCACGATGATGTCGTATTGCACGATGCCCTTGATCGGACCGATTCGCACGCGATACAGCATGGAGGACGCCGACGTGTCTTCGACAATGAATACGGTTGGTATATTGGCTGCGCGCAGCGCCGCGAGGCGCCGTTGCGCATTCTCGCGGCTGCCGAATGCTCCGACCTGCAGGAAGATTCGGTTCTCGTCAATTTCTGGCGTGGTGGGCTGCGGCGTTGGTGCTGTGGGTTTCGGTGGCGCCACTTTGCGCACGGGTCGATCACCAGTCCGGTCGTCAAAAGTGATCGCTTCGACCTCAACAAGACTTGTACCCGTTTTGACCATGTCGAGCTTTAGTGCCGCCGAATAAGAAAGATCGATGATGCGGTTGTGGACGAATGGGCCGCGGTCGTTGACGCGTACGACCACTGTTCGATTATTGCTGAGGTTTCGCACACGTACGTAAGTGGGCAGAGGTAAGGTCTTGTGTGCGGCGGTCATGCCATGCATGTCGTAGACTTCGCGGTTCGACGTCAGGTTGCCGTGGAATTTCTTTCCATACCAGGAAGCGACGCCGCGTTCCTTGTAGCCGTTGCTGCTCGACTTGACCGTGTAGCGCTTACCCAGAACTTCATAATTCGGTCCGTTGCCGTAGCGACTCTTTGCTTCGGGTCTGGGTACAGCGTCATCAGGAAGATCGGGAATTCGTGTGCTGCCGGATCGTGGCGGACCATCGCGTACATCATTGGAACCGCAGCTAGTCAACATGACCGCTAGCAAGATCAGTAGCAGCGGGGTGATGCTACGAGGCATCGGCACGCACTAGTAATCCTATTTCCTGGCCAAGCTGGTGCACGGCCAACGCGTACATCACGCTGTGGTTGTAACGCGTGATGACGAAGAAGTTATGAAAGCCGATCCAATGCTCTTCGCCGTCTGTGCCTTCGAGAGTCAGTAACTGGGCTGCGCTGTCGCCGGTTTTTGAGGTCGCGAACATGGCTCCTTTTTCGCTTAACGAGCCAACTGTCTCCTCCGCTTTGAGTATGTTCTCGGGGAACGGGCCGGACCAGCGGCCGCCAATGGTCGCCTGTGTCGTGACTTCGTCGCCAGCTCGCCAGCCGTGCGCATTAAAGTAGTTCGCGACACTGCCCGCCACATCTTTCCAGTTGTTCCAGATGTCACGTTTGCCATCGCCGGTCGAGTCGACGGCGTAGGCTCGATAACTCGATGGCATGAATTGCGGCCGGCCCATTGCACCTGCGTAGGAGCCGAAGGCATCCGCTGCTTGCATGTCTTCTTCGCGCACCAGCAACAGGAAATGTTCGAGTTCGCTGCGAAAAAACTTGGAACGTGGCGGGTAGTAAAACGCCAATGTTGTCAGCGCATCGAGGACGCGATGCCCCCCGGTGATGCGGCCGTAATAGGTTTCAACGCCGATGATGCCGACGATTATTTCGATTGGAACGCCAGTACGCTGCTCGATGTCCTCAAGTGCCTCTCGATTCTCGTGCCAGAATTTTGCGCCGGCATTGACGCGTTCCTTCGTAATGAATATCGGCCGGTACTCGGCCCAGGTAAGCGTTTTCTCTGCCGGCTTGCTGATCTGCTCGATTATCGAACTCTTTTTCTTGGCCCCGCCGAGAATATCGCGCAGTTGCTCTCGGTCGTAGTCGTGCTGCTTGACCATGGCATCGATAAACGCGTCGACATCCGGGCGATCCAGGTCGACGGCCAAAGCCGGGGAGGTCAGGAGTGACAAAAAAACGATGCCGGCGGCAAATCGGTAGGTCATTAGTGCGGCAACAGTTTCCGGTGCGAGTGAATGGACATCAGAATACCGAATCCGGCCAGCAGCGTCACCATGGACGTTCCACCGAAACTGACCAACGGTAAAGGAATGCCGACAACCGGTACCAGACCTGTAACCATCGCCGTGTTAACAAACACGTAGACGAAAAATGTCAGGCTGATCGAGCCAGCGAGCAAGCGCGAGTACGTATCTGGCGCCTGCATCGCAATGTACAAGCCGCGGCCGATGACAAAGATGTAGAGGCACATCAAAGCGAGCACGCCCATCAGTCCGAGTTCCTCACCCATGACGGCAAAGATGAAATCGGTATCACGCTCGGGCAGGTACTCGAGCTGTGCCTGCGAGCCGTTGGTCCATCCTTTGCCAAAGAGGCCGCCCGAGCCGATGGCGATTTTCGACTGGATGATGTTGTAGCCGGCACCCAGCGGATCACTGTCGGGGTTGAGCAGAGTCAGCACACGCTGCTTCTGGTACTCCTGCATGAAATTCCAAAGCACGAAGGCGCCCGGGACCGAGAGCACGGCAAGTCCCAACATGACGCGAATGGACAGGCCGGCCAGCACAATAACAATAATCCCGGATGCGGCGATCAATAATGCTGTGCCCAGGTCGGGTTGCCGCGCGATGAGCAGCGTCGGCACCACGATGATCATGGCGAGCACCAGCAGCTGACCGGCTGTGGGTGGAATCTGCCGGTCGTGAAGATACCAGGCCGCCATCATTGGCACCGCCAGCTTCATAATCTCCGAAGGCTGGAAGCGAATGCCGAGATCCAGCCAGCGGCGCGCGCCCTGGCCGACTTCGCCCGTTGTGAGCACGAGGACCAGCAGGACGAGACCGGCAAGAAAACCCCACGGGGTCCAGCGCCTGAGAAAATCGGGCGACATGTGTGCGACGACGAGCATGGCGATAAGCGCAACGCCGAGTCGTATCGCCTGGTTTATCAGCAAGCGCGTACTCTCGCCGACCGCGCTGTACAAGACGACAAGCCCCAATGCGCAGATCAACAGAATCCCACCCAGCAACGGGCCATCGATGCGCAAGCGCCGCAGGATGTTCCCGGCATTACGAAGCGGCGCCGCTTTGCCGGTAACCAGACGTTGTGTGTCGCTAAGGCGCATCAGCACCGAACCCGAGATACTCATCCATGATCGCGCGAGCGATCGGTGCCGCAACGCGACTGCCGCTCGAACCGTTTTCTACGATGACCGCGACAGCAATGCGCGGGTTGTCGAGCGGTGCAAATGACAGGAACAGCGCATGATCACGCAATCGCTCCTCGACTTCTTCCTCGACGTACTCCTCATCCTGGGCTACCGAGAATACCTGCGCCGTGCCGCTCTTGCCGGCCATCTGGTAGGGCGCATTACCGCCAGCGGCCCAGGCTGTGCCGCGCACGCTTTGCATGACATCGTGCATGGCGCCGATGACCAGGTTCCAGTACTCCTCGTTATCAATGCGGACATCATCGAGGCGATTGGGTTCGATCAACCTGCGTTCCCCGGTCAGGGGGTCGTCGATAGCGGCGACCAGGTGTGGCTCGTAGCGTATGCCGCGCGTTGCGAGGGTACCTGCAGCGCTGGCAAGTTGTAGCGGGGTTGCGAGCATGTAGCCCTGGCCGATCGACGCAATAACAGTTTCGCCGTTGTACCAGCGCTGGTCGGCCGGATCCCGAAACGCATTGCGCTTCCATTCACGCGAGGGCAGGAGTCCGTGGTGTTCACCGCGGATATCGATGCCGGTCGGCTGTCCGAGGCCGAACTGGTCGAGAAAGTAGTGCATGCGATCGATACCGATGTCGACGCTGATCTCGTAGAAGTAGACATCGCAGGACTGTTGCAGAGCGGTGTAAATATCGACTTCGCCATGGCCTTCGGGCTTCCAGTCGCGGTAGCGATGCGTCGTGTTCGGTAGCATGAAAAAGCCGCGGCAAAAGGTCTTGCGTTCAAGGTTGGTCGCGCCCGTCTCCAGTGCCGCCAGCGCCAGCATTGGCTTAATCGTCGAGCCGGGTGGATAAGCGCCTCGGACGGCACGATTAAAAAGTGGCTGCGTAAGGTCATTCTGCAATGTCGCAAACTGGGTCGTCGACATGCCGAGGGCGAACAGGTTGGGGTCAAAGGTCGGCGCACTGACGAGCGCGAGAATTTCGCCACTCCAGGGATCCAATGCCACGACTGCACCACGCCGCCCTTCGAGCAAGCGCGTCGCCAGTAGCTGCAAATCGAGGTCCAGGCTCAGGTAGACATTGTGTCCGGGTGAGGGTGACTCGTCGCTGGGAAGCGAGTCCGCCATTTCACGCGAGTCGGTCGGGATCTGCCGCCCGAGTGCGTTGGAAATGACATGCTGTACGCCGACATCGCCGTGCAGGTCATCCTCGAAGCTGTTTTCCACCCCGGTCTTGCCCGTGTGTGCTGTTCCGGCGTAGTCCGAGGCATCGAGCCGCTCGAGATCCCGCTTCGATAATGCGCCGACGTAGCCGACCGCATGCGCCACGGCTTCGCCCTGGGTGTAGTGCCGCACGAGACGTGGTTGAAAGTCGACTCCCGGAAAACGCGGCCGCTGGATCGCGAAATTGGCGATCTGTTCGTCGCTGAGGCGAAAGTTCAGCGTGACCGGTTTGAATCGCGGGCCACTCTGACTGAGTTCCTTGTAGGCCGGGATGTCCTCGGCCCCGATCAGGTTCAATGCCGCCAGCCGCTGCAGCGTGTCGTCAATATCTGCAACCTGCTCGGGGATCAGCTCGAGCTGGTAGGCCGGCAGGTTTTCAGCCAGCACCCTTCCGCGGCGATCGAATACGAGCCCGCGTATCGGCGGCACCGCTTCGATACGTACGCGATTGCCTTGCGACTGGGCGGCGAACACCTCGTACTGAAAAATTTGCAGCTGCACGAGGCGCGCAATGACGATACCGAGCAACAGAAAGCCGATCACCGACGAGAGGGCCACGCGGGCGATAAACAAGCGGCGCTCGGAGTGGTGATCCTTAATAGGTGATAGGAGGTCCACGCTATCTGCCGTGCTGGACTCGCATTCGAATGCGGGATAGAAGAATCGTAACGACCGGCCAGAACAGGGTTCCGGTTAGAACGGGGCCCCAGTAGTTGACCAGTTGCACGTCGACACCTGCGACGCCGTTGATCCAAAAAAGGATGAACTGGTACAGGGTAAGAATGGCGAACACGGTGGCCGTTAGTTGCTGCATCGGGAACACGCGCATCAAGAGGTGAAAGTGCACGGTAATGAACACGATGAAACACAGGGCCAGTGCGTGTTGGCCCAGAATCGTGCCCTGGGAGACGTCGAGCACGATGCCGATCAGCCAGGCAGTACCGACACTCCAGGTGCGCGGCAGCATCATGGCCCAGTATATAAGTGTCAGGGCAACCCAGTCCGGGCGAAACGCGACAGCCCAGTCGGGCAGGGGTATAACCATGAGCATGATCGACACGATGATCGTGACGATGACCGGCAAGCGACCCGAGCCCCTACTCATCTGAAGACTCCGGTTCAACGGCATCTGACGACGACCAGATCAACATTACCTCGCGGACCTGGTCGAGCGCTGCAGTGGGGGTTGCCGTCACATCCGCGAAGGGTTCCTGCGGAATGCGGTTGACCGTTTCGACGACGGCAACGGGATAGCCGGCCGGAAATGCACCGCCGAGGCCCGACGTCACGAGCAGGTCACCGGGCCGAATATCGGCATTGTTGGTTACGAAGGGCAGGTCGAGCCGGCCGAATTCTCCCGTGCCATTCGCAATCGTCCGCAAGCCGTTGCGATTGACTTCTACAGGTAAGGAGTGGCTTGGATCAGAGATCAGCATGGCCTGCGAGGTGGCGAGACCGGTTTCGATCACCTGGCCAATGACACCAGATACATCGACGATGGCCTGGCCATCGTAGACACCGTCCCGCTTGCCGATGTCGATAACGATATTGTGGCGATAAGGATTGGCGTCGACAGCCATGATCTCGGCTATACGGACGTCATCCCGAACTTGCGCGCGTGCCTCGAGCAAGTCCCTGAGGCGTGCATTTTCGGCTTCGAGCGCGGTCATGCGTTGCAGCCGGACATTGGTCAGCAGTCGCTCGGCCTGCAGGCGGCCAACCTCGAGCTGCAGTTGATTGCGCTCCGTCGTACCTTCACGAATCCAGTCCCAGAGGCGAAATGGCGCATCGACAATGACCTGCAGCGGGTAAACTGCCGCGCCAATCGCCTGGCGCACGGCGCCGAGATGATTTTGCCTGTGGTCGAGCACCATCAGGATGATGCTGACGACAAGCAGAAGGATCAGGCGAATGCCTAAAGCAGGAATTCTTGCGAGATTACTGGTATCGGCTCGGTTTGTGACCATCGGGGGTTACGTTTTCCGTGCCGGCGGCTGGCTCACTCCAGTCCGAACACCGCGGGCCCATGTTCATCGATGAGTTCAATGACGCGTCCGCCGCCACGGGCGACGCAGGTCATCGGGTCGTCGGCGATGACGACCGGGAGTCCGGTTTCTTCCATCAGTAGCTTGTCGATGTCACGCAGCATGGCGCCACCGCCGGTCAGTACGATGCCGCGTTCGGCAACGTCGGCGCCGAGTTCGGGTGGCGTTTGCTCGAGCGCTTCCTTGACTGCGCCAACAATACCCTGCAGAGGCTCCTGCAAGGCTTCGAGAATCTCATTGCTGTTCAACGTAAAGCTGCGTGGCACGCCTTCGGACAGGTTGCGGCCCTTGACCGAAATCTCGAGCACTTCCTGGCCTGGAAAAGCCGAGCCTATTTCGTGCTTGATGCGCTCGGCCGTCGCCTCGCCGATCAGGATGCCGTAGTTGCGGCGCACATAGTTGGTGATGGCCTCGTCGAAGCGGTCACCGCCAATCCTGACCGATGCTGCGTAGACGATACCGTTCAGTGAGATGACAGCGACTTCCGAGGTGCCACCGCCAATGTCGAGTACCATCGAGCCGCGCGCCTCGTGTACGGGCATGCCAGCGCCAATAGCCGCGGCCATGGGTTCATCGATCAGGTGCACTTTTCGTGCGCCTGCACCCTCAGCTGATTCACGAATGGCGCGGCGCTCGACCTGCGTGGAGCCATACGGCACGCAGATCAGTACGCGCGGGCTCGGGCGAAAGTAGCGCGACTGGTGCGCCTTGCGGATGAAGTGCTGCAGCATCTTCTCGGTGACCGTGAAATCGGCGATGACGCCGTCTTTCAAGGGCCGGATGGCAGTGATATTCCCGGGAGTACGGCCCAGCATGTTCTTGGCTTCTGCGCCGACGGCCTCGACGACACGGCCGCCACGGCCCGCATCTTCGCGAATGGCAACCACGGATGGCTCATCGAGCACGATGCCGTGGCCACGCGAGTAAATCAGCGTATTGGCGGTGCCGAGATCGATCGACAGATCATTGGAGAAATAACCCAGAATGTTCTTGAACATGTGGGGATAAGGTCCCGAAAATAAGATTAACGCGCTAATCTAACAATGCGCACGACATTGCACAAGGCGGCGTGTAATATAGCGTGCGCGCTCGCCGGACGGTGCTTCGCGCACCCGGAACAAGCAGGAAACCCCCGTGTCGCTCGATAAGGATCAGGTTCAGCAAATAGCCGTGCTGGCGAGGCTCAAGCTCGCCGACGACGAGTTCGCCGAGACGGTCGACAAACTGTCCCGTATCGTCGATTTCGTGGATCAGCTGTCGCAGGCCGACACATCGGACGTCGTGCCGATGGCGCACCCCCTCGACGTTGCACAGCGGCTGCGCGCCGACGAGGTCACCGAGCCCAATGACCGGGACCTTGTGCAGGAAAATGCCCCGTCGACCCAGGACGGCTTATACCTCGTGCCCAAGGTCATCGAGTGATGAGCCGGGATCTCTATCAACAGACTCTGACGGAGCTCGCTGCTGGTCTTGAAGGCGGCGATTTCTCGTGCGTCGAACTGACCGAGGCGTTGCTCGGTCGTGTCGAGCAACATAACGAAGCACTCAACGCGTTCGTTACGGTCATGTCCGAGCAGGCCCTTGCTGCGGCAAAGCGCGCCGACGAGGCGCGCGCGGCCGGAAACGGTGGTGTGCTCAATGGCCTGCCTCTTGTTCACAAGGACATTTTTTGCACGCGTGGCGTCCTGACCACCTGCGGCTCGCGCATGCTCGAGGATTTCGTTTCTCCTTATGACGCGACGATCGTCGAGCGACTTGCCAGTGCCGGCGCCGTCGTGCTCGGCAAGACCAACATGGACGAATTCGCCATGGGTTCGTCGAATGAGACAAGCTATTTCGGCCCGGTCCGCAATCCCTGGAACGCAGACTGTTCGCCCGGTGGCTCCTCCGGCGGATCGGCGGCGGCTGTCGCCGCGCGGCTTGCGCCGGCGGCAACCGGCACAGACACAGGCGGTTCGATCCGCCAGCCCGCAGCCCTGACCGGCACGGTCGGCCTGAAACCGACCTACGGCAGAGTGTCGCGGTACGGCATGATCGCGTTTGCGTCCAGCCTCGACCAGGCCGGCGTCATCACGCGTTCCAGTGCCGATGCGGCGTTGCTGCTCGGCGTAATGGCTGGCTTTGACGAGCGTGACTCAACGAGTATTGACCACCCGGTGCCCGACTACACGGCCGCGTTGTCGCAGTCTCTCGACGGGCTGCGTGTTGGCATCGTAAAGCAACATTTTGATGAAGGTCTCGATGCGCAAACCGGCGCCGCTGTGCGCGAAGCGCTGTCGGTACTGGAGGCGAATGGTGCGACGTTGACCGAGGTGGACCTGCCCAATATCGATCTGTCGGTGCCAACCTATTACGTGGTGGCACCGGCCGAGTGTTCATCGAACCTGTCACGATTCGATGGCGTGCGTTTCGGCCACCGAACCGAAAATCCAGAGGATTTGTTCGACCTTTATTGCAGTAGCCGCGGTGAAGGCTTCGGTGCCGAGGTCAAACGACGCATTATGACGGGTACCTACGTGTTGTCGGCCGGTTACTACGACGCCTACTACCTCAAGGCGCAGCAGGTGCGGCACCTGATCGCCGACGATTTCAAGAAAGCCTTCGAGACTGTTGACGTTATTGCGGGCCCGACCGCACCGACACCCGCGTTCAAGCTCGGTGACAAGACTGACGACCCGATAACGATGTACCTCAACGACATCTATACGATCGGCGCCAACCTCGCCGGACTGCCTGGCATTTCGACGCCATGCGGTCTTGTCGACGGGCTTCCGGTCGGGTTGCACCTCGTCGGGCCTCACTGGGGCGAGGAAACGTTGCTTCGCTGTGCCCACAATTACGAGCAACTTTCAGCTTGGCATTTCGCCTGTCCGGGAGACTTCGAATGAGTGCCTGGGAAGTTGTGATTGGCCTGGAGGTTCACACGCAGCTTGCAACGACGAGCAAGATCTTCTCGGGCGCGTCTACCGCGTATGGTGCGGAGCCCAATACTCAGGCCTGTCTCGTTGATCTCGGCTACCCGGGCGTATTGCCGGTCCTCAACAAAGAGGTCGTGCGCATGGCGACGAAGTTCGGCCTGGCCGTCAACGCCACCGTTGCGCCGCGCTCGGTGTTCGCGCGCAAGAATTACTTCTACCCGGACCTGCCCAAGGGTTACCAGATCAGCCAGTACGAGCTGCCGATCGTCGAGCGCGGCGAACTTTTTATCACTGACGCGGATGGCAATGAGAAACGCATCGGCATAACGCGCGCGCACCTCGAGGAAGATGCAGGCAAGTCCACGCACGTCGGCCTCGGCAAGCATTCGGGAATCGACCTCAATCGTGCCGGTACGCCGTTGCTCGAGATCGTGTCAGAGCCAGACCTGCGGTCGGCCAGGGAGGCCGTCGCCTACATGCGTAAGATTCACACGATCGTGCGTTACCTCGGCATCTCGGACGGCAACATGCAGGAAGGCTCGTTCCGTTGCGATGCCAACGTGTCGGTGCGGCCTCGTGGCCAGGAAGAACTGGGTACGCGCGCAGAGCTCAAGAACCTGAACTCGTTCCGCTTTGTCGAGAAGGCCATCAACTTCGAGATCGAGCGCCAGATCGAGGTCATCGAGGATGGCGGAGAGGTCGTGCAGGAAACGCGACTCTACGATTCGGACAAGAACGAGACGCGCTCGATGCGCTCCAAAGAAGAGGCGAACGACTACCGTTACTTTCCGGATCCTGACCTTCTGCCCGTCGAGATCGACGCGGCGTACATCGAAGCAGTTCGCGAAACGCTGCCCGAGCTGCCGGACGCCAAGCAGCAGCGTTTTGTCGATGAATACGGCATTCGCGCTGGCGATGCGACGATACTGACGGCGTCGCGGGCGCTTGCCGATTACTTCGAAGAAGTTGTCGCAGCGACCGCCGGCAAACCGCAGGGCGTCGCCAACTTCGTCATCGGGGACCTGTCGGGCGCGTTGAACAAAGGCGGACTCGCTATAGAAGAGAGTCCCGTCTCGGCGAAGGCGCTTGCCGGACTGCTCGATCGCATCAAGGACAACACGATCTCGGGCAAGATCGCCAAGGAAGTATTCGAGGCCATGTGGGCGGGCGAGGGCCTGGCCGACGATATCATCGAGGCCAAAGGCCTCAAGCAGATTACGGACTCATCGGCCATCGAGGCCATGGTCGACAAGGTGATCGAGGCCAACCCGGGCCAGGTCGCCGACTACAAGGCCGGCAAGGAAAAGCTGATCGGTTATTTCGTCGGCCAGGTCATGAAGGAGACCGGCGGCAAGGCCAACCCGGGTCAGGTCAACCAGATACTGAAGCAGAAGTTAGGTTGACGCGCGCGGAGGCCTGACGTTCGCACATGGCTATATAGGCCAGTCCGGAATCGGTTATCCGATATTTTTGGTAACCATCGTTTGGGCTAATTGCCGAGCGCAGCATGTGATTTTCTTGCAGCTTGTCGAGGCGCTCCTGAACGTGGGCTGGCTGCAACTTGTATTTCTCGGCAAGTCCAGATGCCGTTGTGTCCATTCCAGAGCCGCGCCGCGACACTGAGGCCAGCACGGCAATATCCAGGTCGTCGAACTCGTCCTGGGAAACCGAATGTGCCTGTGCCGCCTTGTGGGGAAAGTACTCGCGATACTTCCAGATCAGCCGGGTCTTCAGGTCACCAACAAACTGTTTCGCGCGATAGACGAGCACCCTGAATAGTGCGCTGATTTGCCAGGCGACGTTGCGGCACAACCGCGATAGCAACAATCCGCCAATCACAAGCATCGTCCAGCCAATCAGCGCCAGGATTAAGGTCACGGCGGTCTTGCCGGTGCCGAAGGTCAGCATTTCTACAGTTTGAGGCGCCATCCAGGCAAATACAGACAACAACAGATCGCCCGGCAACAAAAAGCCCCGGCCGGCGGCGCCGGCAAAATCTGCCAATGATGAGGTCGTCTGATCAAGCATGGTCTGAGACCTCTACTATCGTCGTAAACGCGATTTCCAGCCATGATCCCGATCACAGATTCAAACACGCGGTAACTGAGGGGCAGTTCACAGATATAGCGCCCGAATTCCTCAACACTAGCTGACGCGAGCCGGATCGTGTTTGACGCGAGTTTTGACTCGCCACCGGCGAATGGAATATGTCAAATCAAGAGGGATTTTGAACATGTCGAAATGCAGAAGTGCGGCGCTACTGGCGCTGACGACAATTTTCCTGGCGGGGACCGCTGTCGCCCAGGACCTGGCGGGCGCAAACATGAAGAGCCTGGACGGTCAGGTGCAGGAGATTAAATCCGACGTCCTCGATATTTCCTCCGAATTGAGAAACCTCGAGGAACGGCTGCTGTATCCCTCTGGCACGCAGTTGGCCATCTTTGTTGCTGTCGAAGAACAAGAGGATTTTCGGCTGGACGCCGTACAGATCGAGATCGACGGCGAACTCGCTACACATCATATATACAGTTTCAATGAACTCGAGGCACTGCAGAAAGGCGGTGTGCAAAAGGCCTACACGGGCAATGTCGTAACCGGGAGCCACGAACTCCGCGTCACGGTGATCGGCAAGACCGATGGTGGCAAGGACTTCAGCAGCTCGGGCACGTTTGCATTCGCGAAAGGCGTCAAGCCGAAGACGCTCGGCATCACGCTGGCCGAACCCGGTCTCGGCAGCGACGGGATCCAGGTCGGAGACTGGTAGGCCATGCGTCGGGCACCATTATCCGTGCTCGGACTCCTGCTGGCCACCGGACTGGCCGCGGGCCCCGTTCATGCCCAGGAACTGAAGGACCTCTACTTCGGTGAGGCGCTCTATTACGCCCACCAGGGGCTCTATTTCGAGGCGCTGGAGCGACTCGACACCGAGGTAAAGCAGCATGACGGGCTCGACGAACCGCAGCTCGATACTCTCTATTACCATATCGACGATGCCGATTTTTCGCTGGGCGACTTCGAGCTGCGCTATCGCATGCATCACAGGGCCGGGCGGGCCATCAAGGCCGTGCTAGAGGCCGCCGTCGATGATGTCGTGCGAAATGATGCGGCTTACCGGCTGGCGCGAATTCACTTTCAAAAAAACCAGCTAGCCGAGGCGCTGCATGCGCTGGACAGGATTGACGGCAAAGTACCCGAGTCTATTCGCGACGACATCGAATTCCTGCGCGCGAACGTGTATCTCGCCGAAGGCCAGCCTGAGGATTCCATTGAGATCCTGGAGAATCTGCAGAGCTCCGACAACTTTGGCGCATTTGCGAGCTACAACCTGGGTATCGCCTACTTGCAGTCGGGACACCGCGAGGATGCCCTGCAGCAACTCGATCGCGCCGGGCGCATGGAGACCGACGACCCTGCGGCGCTGGCTATTCGCGACAAGTCCAATCTTGTGGCCGGCACAATACATCTCGAAACAGAAGAATTCGCGCTCGCTATTCCATACCTCAATCGCGTACGGATCGACGGACCGTTCTCCAACCAGGCATTGCTGAGTGCAGGTTGGGCCAATATGTCCATCGACAACGCTGAACGGGCGGTGGTGCCGTGGAGCATCCTGGCCGAGAGGGAGGCAACGGACAACGCTGCGCAGGAAGCCATGCTGGCCTTGCCCTATGCGTACGGCACGCTGGATGTTCATGGCCGGGCGGCGGTTTATTACGGCCGCGCGCTCGATGCATTCGGTGTCGAAATCGACAAACTGAACGAGTCCATCGAAAGCATTCGTGAAGGAAAATTCCTCGAGGCGCTGGTGCGCGAAGAGATTCGCAAGGACAAGGACTGGGTCATCCGTCTGCGGGCGCTATCGGAAGTCCCCGAAACCTACTACCTGATGGAACTCCTCGCCTCGCACGATTTTCAGACGGGATTGCAGAACTACCTCGACCTTGCTGATCTGCGCCGCAAACTCGTCACATGGCAGCGTGGCTACGACGCCTATGATGACATGGTCGCTATTCGCCGCGACCATTACGAACCGTTGCTCCCGGAAATCGATACCGTATTTCGCGAGCTCGATTCACGCATGCGCCTGCGCAACGAGCAGCACAAGATGCTGATCAAACGGCGCGACGACTTGTTGACGACGCCACGTCCCGAGTTTCTCGCGACGCCCGAGGAGCAGGTAATACTTGCGCGACTCGAGCAACTCGAGCAACAGGCAGCGACCCTGGAATCGGATGCTCCCGAACGGCGACGGATTAGCCACCTCAAAGGTTTGCTGGTCTGGCGTCTCGAAACCGAATACCACGACCGGCTGACACTATTTAACGAGAATCTGCGTCAACTGGACGAGGCCATGGCAACGGCACAGACGCAATACGACCAGTATGTGCGGGTACGACAGGCCGCGACTCACAGCTTCGAGGGCTACGACAAGCCCGTAATGCGACTCAGGGTCCACTCGAACAACGCCATGCAGACGATTGACCTGTTGATGGCGCGCCAGGGGCGATTGCTGGAGCGCGTCGCGATCGAGGAGCTCAGCGCACGACGCAGCCGCCTCGAAAACTATGGCGACAAGGCACGCTTTGCGCTGGCCGACAGCTACGACCGCGCGACCCAGGCGCAGGCCCGCAGGGAAGGCCAGTGATGCGGATGCGATGCGCTCTCATAGTCCTGTCTTGTGCCGGTCTCGCCGCCTGCGCGTCGACAACGACTGATCAGTCCGGGACGCTGAGCGAGCTGGACAGCGTAGCCGCCGACGTCGAGGACATTCATGTCGCCGACGGTCTCGAACGGGCTGCGGAAAGCTACCGCCGCTATCTCGAGGAAACCTCCGAAAGTGCGAGAACGCCGGAAGCCATGCGGCGCCTCGCCGACCTGCAGATCGAGCAGGCTTATGGCGTCATGGGTAGCGGCGATATCCTGGAGATGGCGGCGCCCGACACGGCGCAGCCCACTCAGCAGATAACGGCCCGGCAGCCCACGAAGAGCAAGGTGCAGCTGTCGGAATCGGACGAGGACTTCATCGCACGCGCCACCGAGCGCGAGCAGCTGCTGGCAACGACGCAAACCGAAGACCTGTTGTTGCCCGGAACATCTGAGGTACCGGTTCCCACCGGTCCTCGCGAAGCCATCAAGACGTACTGGGAAATCCTCGAAACCTATCCGAACTACGAACGCAATGACCAGGTGCTCTACCAGCTGTCACGCGCTTACGGCGAGGTGGGCGACCCCGACAAGGCGATGGAAGTCATGGATCGATTTATCGCCGAGTATCCCTACTCGAGATACATCGACGAAGTCTATTTTCGCCGCGGCGAATACTTCTTCGTGCGCAAGAAATTTCTTGATGCGGAAGAGTCCTATGGTGCGATCGTCGCGATGGGCGCCGCGACCGACTACTACGAGCTGGGGCTCTACAAGCTGGGCTGGTCGCTGTACAAGCAGGAATTCTACAAAGAGGCGCTGCATCAGTACATCGCGGTGCTCGACTACCGCCTGTCGATTGGATATGCCTTCGATGAGGATTATGAAGCGGACGATGATCACCGGCTTGCCGATACGTTTCGTGTTATCAGCTTAAGTTTCTCGAACCTGGGCGGGCCGGAGGTGCTGGACGATTACTTCGGTAGCAACGGCCATCGTAGCTTTGCAGACAAGATCTACGGCAACCTGGCCGAGTTCTATTTCGAGAAGTTGCGTTACGATGATGCTGCATCCGTCTACAAGTCGTTCGTCGATCTGAATCCCTATCACAGGGCGTCGCCCCATTTCGGCATGCGTGTCGTCGAGATTTACGGCGAGGCCGGGTTCCCGATGCTGGTCGTGGAGGCGAAGAAGGACTTCGCGTCCCGCTACGCGATTGACGCTGAGTACTGGAACTTCTTTGCTACCGACAGCTCGCCGGACGTCATCGGTTTTCTCAAGCAAAACCTGATCGATCTTGCCGGGCACTATCACGCGCTGTACCAGGAACCGGTGCTGGTCGATGAGCGACCCGCGAACTTCGGCGAAGCATCGCGTTGGTACCGGCAGTTCCTGGGCTCATTTCCGGCTGATGAGGAAACGCCGCAGATCAACTATCAGCTCGCGGACCTGCTGCTCGAAAACGAAGACTTCGGCATGGCCGCCAGCGAATACGAACGCACGGCCTATGACTACGACACTCACGAGAAAGCCTCTGCGGCAGGTTATGCGGCCGTGTTCGCGCACCGGGAAAACCTGAAGCTTGCAACAGGAGCCCGGGTACTCGACATCAAGCAACAGACCGTCGACAGTTCGCTGCGCTTCGCGGATACGTTCCAGGAGCATGAGCAGGCCGCGATCGTCCTGGGTGCTGCCGCGGACGACCTGTACGAGATGAAGGATCTGCCACTGGCGATCGAGTCGGCTCACAAACTGATCGAACGCTACGCTGAGGCGGAACAGGGCCTGCTGCGCTCCGCGTGGGCCGTCGTGGCCAACTCGTCCATCGATCTTGCCGAATATGCGCATGCCGAACACGCTTATACCAACGTGCTGGCGCTGACTCCGGCGGATGACGAGACGCGCGCGGCGGTCGTGGACGGCCTCGCTGCGGCGATCTACAAGCAAGGCGAGCAGGCGAACCTGCTCGAGGACTACCACGCCGCGGCAGCACATTTTCTGCGCATCAAGGAACTGGCGCCGACATCGACGATTCGCAGCGCGGCCGAGTATGACGCAGCGGCGGCGTTGATAAAGGTACAGGACTGGGCCTTCGCGGCAGGTGTGCTCGAGGAATTCCGTACCAGCCATCCGGATCACGAGCTGAATACCGACGCCACTACGCAACTCGCCCACATCTACCGGGAAGATGGCCAGATCGAGCGCTCG
>Ga0255052_10000484_pt1 | contig 32298 bp, 32 predicted proteins | sample JV7_2_21_MG_FD_188632 | JGI IMG/M metagenome (GOLD analysis project Ga0255052, IMG submission 188632) | Seawater microbial communities from Jervis Inlet, British Columbia, Canada - JV7_2_21 | ecosystem: Environmental > Aquatic > Marine > Inlet | place: Canada: British Columbia | collected...
CCATTTCATTCTTGATAGCTTCGATCTCATCAGTATTCTTTATGCGCCAGAGCCTGTGAACAAACCCGTCTCCGTTTTCTGCTTTGATAAAAGGATCTTCTCTTACAGTTTTCTCCAGGATAGAAGACGCACTTTTTTCCTGGCTGCTGTAAAGGGCAAAAATAGGGCTGATATTTGCTTTACAGTATCTGAGTATGTTCAACCTGTCAGATTTTGGTTTGGAATAAGTCATCTCATGCGGATGAATTCTGCCGGATTCCATCTCTTCAAGCTTAACAGCACCGAGAAATCCCCTTGTTTTTCTCTCGCTTCCGTTAATCGAATAGGTTATTTCATAACAATAAAATAATGGCTCCTGGTCATTGGTAAGAACGCCTTCATCGAGCCAGTCACCGAGAAACTTTGAAGCCCTTGTATAGCGGTTGTGGGTTTCACTGTCATCCGCACTATCCTTGCCAAAATCTATCCGTATTATATTGTGCGGACTTTTACTGTAAAGCTCATCTTTAAATTCAGGTGTAACTATGTCATAAGGGGGCGCCGTAGTCAAAGAAGGATCGACTTTTTGAGGATTATACAGAATACCTTTAAATGGAATAACTACCGCCATAGATTATAACTCCTTGAGAAATGCGTGTAATCATAACATCGAATAAAAGATAATATCAAATTAAAGAAATCCACTAAGATACTAATTTATAGATATTTTCATTAAACCGAATATGCTCGGTCAATTAATTTTACCTGTTATTTCCGTCTGTTAACTATTTTATTGTTGCATTTCATGTATACTGAAACTAAAATAATTGCCATGGTTTTAGTTCATAAAGTCTCAGATTATTTAAGACTTATCAAATTCTCACACTCTGTTTTTGCGCTGCCTTTTGCATTTACAGCCGCGCTTATCGCAGCTGGAGGTATCCCGTCTCTATATCAGATATTCTGGATAACCGTTGCGATGGTCAGTGGTAGATCCGGTGCGATGGGAATGAACAGGATCATAGATAAAAATATTGACGCTCTTAATCCAAGGACAAGAAACAGGGAACTGCCAAAGGGAGTGATAAAAACCTGGGAAGCATTTTCTTTTACAATTATCGCTTTCGTTTTTTTATTGCTTGCCGCGTATAAATTAAATCCACTCTGCTTCAGGATTGCCCCACTGGTACTGTTAGTACTTATCACTTATTCCTATTCAAAAAGGTTCACATGTCTTTGTCATGTAATCCTCGGTATTGCGCTTTCACTGGCTCCCCTGGGGGCATGGATAGCTGTTACGGGATCCTTTGATTTAAAAATTCTGCCTCTCTGTTTTGCTGTTATGTTCTGGGTCGCAGGTTTTGACACGCTTTACGGTATTCAGGATCTTGATTTTGATAAATTAAACGGCCTTCATTCCCTCCCTAGTGCTCTTGGGGTAAAGACATCTTTATGGATCGCAAGATCTTTCCATCTCATTACAATAGGGCTACTATTAAGTCTTATCCCGATTTTTAATTTATCCGTTTTTTATCTACTTGGTGTATTAATCGCATCAGGACTTCTTTTGTATGAACATTCTCTTGTTAAAGCAAAAGATCTCAGCAGGTTAAACATGGCTTTTTTTAATATGAACGGCTATATAAGCATAACAGTCTTTATCTTTACCTTTTTTAATTATTTGATGTATTAAATAATTAGCCCGACTTATTTTGGTATAAGATAGAATAATTTGACTTCTTCGTGACAAATCAGTTTAATATTTTTTCCTGTACCTAAACTTTAAATATATAAAAGGAGCAAAAAATTAAAAGGAAAAACCAATCTTTCTTATTCTCAATATTAATTTCTATATTGCTCATATTCACGATTAGCGGTCATGTAACCGCTGCATCTAAACGTCTCATAGTGTCAAATGCAGGGAACAATACTTTATCGATTATTGATACTGCAAAAAATGAAGTTATTAATACATTAAGAGTTGGCGTCTGGCCTGCCGGCATAGTTGTCGATTCTGACAATAACAGAGCGTATGTTGCAAATCACGAAGGCGTTTCGGTTTCTATCATAGATACTACAAAAAACGAGGTCGTTGGCACCATAAAACTGTCGCCAGCTACTGATAGCACTTATTCAGGATCACCCTGGGGAATAGCTATTTACTAAATTCAGGTATTAGTGGTCTGTGATTTTTTCACAGACCACTGATAACCATTTTTCACTCTTTTATCTGCATGTAAAAGAAAGTTCCTGCAGAACAAAACACCAATGGACTTATCCATGGCGCCAGCCATGGTTGAATCATACCGGTATTCCCGAAAGATATACTAACTGAATAAAGAAGCCAGTATAATACACTTACGATAACTCCCAGGCCGGCAGCCCTGATACCTCCACCCCATCTTGTATTTAGTGCAAGTGCTAATCCAAAAAGAATCATGACAAAATTTATGGAAGGGTAAGCGAGTTTTTCGTAAAGCCTTACGCTATATTTGAGATTTTTAAAACCCGCCCTTTCAAGCCTTGAATAATAAGAATAAAGTTCCATGAAATTCATCTCTTTTGGTTTTTTAATATCTTCCATGAATATTTTCGGTTCTTCTAAAGCAGTAGACATCATGTTCTTGTATTTACTGGTTGTATTATTCTTAAAATCAAATACCGTTACGTTTTTTAAATTCCATGCCCCGTTAATCCATTCAGCCTCATCAGCCTCAGTCCTCTTCTCCAGCCCAAAAAATTCATTGAAGTTAAATATGCTTGTGTTTAATATCCTGTTTCTGTCCTCAACAAAACCCTTTATACGAATTAAACTGCCATCCAGACCTTTTATCCAGAGAGATTCTTTCCCCTGAATAATCCGGAGAGGCTGCTTAAGTATCTCTACCTTTCTTAGCAATGTTGCGCGCCTTGTTGCTGCAGGCACAACAGTTTCACCCAGGATCAATGCCAGCAAACTGATAACAATACCCAGAATCAGAAAACATGAAAAAAGCTCTTTCGTGCTGCTTCCCGACGCCCTGATAATAATTATTTCCTTCCATTTAGACGCTATTCCAATGGTAATGAGAATAGAAAACAGCGACGCAAACGGCAGAGCATATAACATTACGCGGGGTATCTGCAAAAGAAGATATTTAGCTGTTAATCCAATCGTAGCTTTGTTGCTATAGAATTCAGAAGCCTTGTCAAAAAATTCAACAACAACCGCAATGGCCGAAAAGCTCAGAATCAGTATTGTGAAATATTTAAAAAACTCTTTAATAAAATATCGCCTAAGGACTTTCATGGCAAATACCCTTAAAACACCTTGAGTGGTTTGTCTTTATATGCAAAATAAAAAAATATGAAGGCTATGATTCCAAAAAACATGTTCGGTGTCCAGACGCCCAGAAAGGAAGACAGCTTCCCTGATTCAGCAAGCCCTTCTCCCATAATCAGAAGAATGTAATATAAGATGAGAATCGCAAGACTGAAAGAGAATCCGCCGAGGCGTCCTATTTTACCGGTCTTACTCGATAATGCAGGGCCAAGAATTCCAAATATCAGACACGCAAAAGGCATAGCAAACCTCCTGTTTAATTCAATCGACCAGGATACCTTCCCTTTACGGCCATTCCACAGATCAGTAGTTTTGATTTCTTCAGGTTTCATTTCCTTAATAGACTCTACTCCGGATGTTAGTACGAAATCATATTCAGAAAAAGAAATTTCGGATGAACTCCCTTCTTTAAATGAATGAATCAGGCCATTTTTCATGCTGAGATTTATTGAACCCTCCGAAGGGTTCGAACTTACTTTGCCTTTTTCTGCAACAATGACAAGAGGGGAATCCACCGGACTATCTGTTTTACTGTAAATAAAAATACCCCTGAATTCATCGCGCGCAACAATATCCTTGATAAAAATCACAGTCCCCTTAAATACATCAGAAAATGTCCCTGCTTCAAGTGTCATGGACGCTTTTTTTACAATTGTTTCATGCAGGGTATGCTTAAATGAATACATGCTGCGCGGTAACAGATAGAGGCTTACAACAAGAAGAAAAGAAAAACATATAAAGGAGAGCGTGATTGCGGCTTTAGATATTCCTATGAAGCTAAAGCCGCTTGCCTTCAAGACGATTGTCTCACTATCTGTGGCCATTCTTCCATAAGTGAGGAAACTGGTTATGAGGATCGCCATAGGAACAGAAAGAAGCAGGATTGAGGGCTGTAAGTACAGGAATATTTTGGCAATGTCGCCAAGATCCGCACCTTTGCCCATAAAAAGCCTGGTCAACCTCACAAACTTCTCCATGAACAATATAACCGACAGAGAAAAAATGATTACAGCCAGGTTTTTTAACAGTTCCTTAAATATTGTCCTGTGAATTAACATACCAATGATTACTAATCAATACATATCCCCTCTCCATATACTGCCTTATTATAGAATAGGCAAATACTTTTCTATTTCGCAGGGATGAACTTTTGTCCTGTACTCATTCCATTCTATTTTCTTGTTCATGATGAAATTGTTGAATATATGCTCTCCGAGTGCCTTTTTAACAACATCACTCTGTTCAGCTATTTCGATCGCCTGTATAAGATTGCCCGGCAAGGATCCAATACCGAGTGCCTCTCTTTCTTCAACGCTCAGGTCATATATATCTTTTTCAACAGGCTCAGGAAGCTCATATCCCTTCTCAATGCCTTCAAGTCCTGCAGCCAGCATTACCGAAAAAGCAAGATAAGGATTACATGCAGGGTCAGGAGAGCGCAGCTCGATTCTTGTGGCCTTCTCTTTACCAGGCTTATATAATGGCACCCTCACAAGTGCTGACCGGTTTCTTCTGGCCCATGCTATATAAACTGGGGCTTCATAGCCGGGAACAAGTCTCTTATATGAATTGACCCACTGGTTCGCAAAAGCAGTAATTTCAGGGGCATGCTTTAAAATGCCGGCAATATATTTTTTTGCTATATCAGAAAGATAATACTGATCGTTGGCATCATAAAAAGCGTTCTTATTACCTTTGAAAAGCGATTGATGTGTGTGCATCCCGTTACCGTTTTGCCCGAAGATAGGTTTTGGCATAAATGTGGCATAGCAGCCATACTGTGACGCAATTTCCTTAACCACAATTCTGTAAGTCATAACATTGTCAGCCATTTGTAGAGCCTCTGCATAACGCAGATCAATCTCATGCTGTGACGGTGCAACTTCGTGATGGGAATACTCGACTTTTATTCCCATATCTTCGAGAGTGAGCACAGTTTCTCTTCTCAGGTCACTGGCAGCGTCAAGAGTAGTCAAGTCAAAATATCCCCCTTGATCCAGCACTTTCGTCCCATGTGAATCTTCAAAATAAAAAAATTCGAGTTCAGGTCCCAGATAAAACGTGTAGCCATGTTCCTTTAATCTTTCGAGGTTTCTCTTCAATGCATACCTTGGGTCTCCCTCGTATGGAGTCCCGTCAGGATTCAGGATATCACAAAACATTCTTCCCACTGCTTTTTCTTTTGGCCGCCATGGGATGAGTTGAAATGTCGAAGGATCAGGCTTGGCGATCATATCGCTTTCATCAATTCTTGCATATCCTTTAATAGATGATCCATCAAATCCCATTCCCTCATCAAATGCTGTGTCAAGTTCTTCTCTCGTTATAGCAAAGCTCTTCAACTGCCCCAGTATGTCCGTAAACCATAATCTGATGAATTTGACATTATATTCCTTAACCATATCCATCACGTCTTTCTTGGTCTTTACTGATTTTTGAGTCATTTTATCCTCCTTAATTTAATATATTTTTTAACTAATTAAAAAAAATTTCAAAAAAACCCGCAGCTCTCCTGCTGTAGTCAGGGTATATTTTTTCTGTCTGTTCAAGCATTTCTTCCAAATTAATATCACTCTTATTGCTGAACCACTCTTCGATCATATCAGGCTTAACCTCTATATGAAACTGAAGAGCATATACATTGTTTTTATACCGGAAGGCCTGATTCTTATAACCATCTGATGAAGAAATCCTTACAGCCTTGACCGGCAGATCAAATGTATCGCCATGCCATTGAAAGACCTCTGCCTGATGACTGTTTTCAACAGCAATATTTGAAATAACCGGGTCATTTATCCCTTCCTCAGTAATCTCAACTTTGTCCCAACCTAATTCCTCTACATTTCCTTTATAAACCTTTGCACCAAGGGCATAAGCGATCATTTGAGCACCAAGGCAGATTCCAAGCACCGGCTTATTACTTTTAATAAACACTCTTATCATTGCTGTCTCAAAATTAAGGTACGAGTGATCATCAATTTCATAAACAGCCATCGGTCCTCCCATGATTACCAGGTGAGAATACTTCCTGAGGTCAGGTATCTCAGCATGACAGTCAAAGATCTCGAGAATATCGTATTCAGCACCTTTTTCATTCAGGAAATCCTCTATTGTCCCGGGACCCTCGTTCTTTACATTTTTAATAATTAAAACATGCATTCTTTAACTTTTTTTTATTTCTGAATTTTTATTTTTCATTATAATACCTCTTCACCACTCTCTTTTGTTAGAGAACAAAAATTCAAAGACATTAAATATAGAGCCTACAGATATCAAGAAGCATACCAGTTCAAAATACTGATATTTCAACGTATTAGAGATAGGCTTATGCTACATAATTGTATGAATTACAATTATGTATGATATATTGCATTCTTATATTAATACAATGCAGTTCTCTATTCTAAGAGATTCTTCATAATTTCTTCAAACAATATTTCTACTCTATACTTATGGAAGGAGCAAGTACAATGAAGAACAAATTAAAGTTGCCAGCATACGAGAGATATATGGATGAACAGATGTTAAAGGCAGAACTGGAGGAAGATCTGCTGCTCTTGGCAAATCGGTTGGTAAAAGCAAAAGAGGAATCCGGCATGGACATGTTCTGGAATGAAAGCGAAGAAAAGTTTATGCGGACCTACATAAAATATTTGGAAGAGACCGCAAAGTGTTAAGAGCGTAAGATTTTCTTGATGAAATGAAATCACCGCCTAAAGGGTAGGGCTATAAATGGCTCTACCCTTTGTTTTTTTGCGATTTTATTTAAAATCTTTTAATATATCTAAATACCACAATTTTCAATAAATCCGCTTAATTTAACTCTTTGAAGATTTACTATTTAAGGAAACGAGGTAATTCATGATTAAAGTCGGCATTATCGGAGGATCAGGGCTTGATGATCCTGATATTTTGAAAGATGCAAAAGAAATACCTGTAGAAACGCCATATGGCAACCCTACTTCTGCTCTTACTTGCGGGTCGATCGAGGGCGTTGAAACAGCAATTATAGCAAGGCATGGCAAAGACCACTCTATATATCCCAGTAAAGTAAATTTCAGGGCTAACATATGGGCCCTCAATAAACATGGATGCACTCATATTATTGCATCAACCGCTGTCGGTTCACTCCGGGAAGAGATCGCTCCGGGTCATCTGGTATTCCCAAACCAGTTTATTGATCATACCCGCAAAAGAGAGGTTACTTTCTTTGATGAAAGTGAAGTAGTTCATACTTCGATGGCTGACCCTTTCTGTTCCGGCCTGATAAACATGCTTGCATCATCAGCCGAGAGATTGAATTTGACGTATCATAAGGATAAAACGGTTATTGCAATAGAAGGCCCCCGGTTTTCAACCAGGGCCGAAAGCCACATGTTCAGAAGCTGGAATGCAGATGTCATTAATATGAGCACAGTACCCGAAGTCTGCCTCGCAAGAGAAAAAAAGATACATTATGCAGCTATCGCGATGTCAACGGATTATGACTGCTGGCATGAGGAAGAAGAGCCTGTAACGTGGGAGATGATAGTAGCAACAATGAAAAAAAATGCAGATCATGTAATAAAGCTGTTTCTTGACGTAATACCAAAGATTAAAGAAAATGATGATATTTGCAATCAATAAGCTACAGTTGCTAATGATACGCTATTTACAAAAGGAGATTACTTTATGCCTATCAAATCCAGAATAAGGACAATACCTGACCACCCCAAAAAAGGAATAATGTTCAGAGACATAACTACTCTGTTAAAAGACCCTGTCGGATTCAGGCTGGTTATTGATAACTTTACTCAGAGGTATATTGAAGCTAACATTGATTTTGATCTTATAGTTGGAATTGAGGCAAGAGGATTTATTATCGGCGGCGCTATGGCATATACCCTCGAAAAAGGATTTATCCCGATAAGAAAAATGGGGAAGCTGCCGGCTGAAGTAGAGCGGCATGAATATGAACTTGAATACGGTACAGATACCGTAGAAATACATAAAGATGCGATAAGCAAAGGATTAAAAGTCCTTCTTGTCGACGATCTTCTGGCAACAGGAGGCACGGCATTGGCTTCTGCCGCTCTTATAGAAAAACTGGGCGGGATTGTTACTGAAATGGCCTTTATCGTAAACCTGCCGGATGTGGGCGGAGAGCAAAAACTTAAAGATAAAGGATATAATGTCTTCTTTTTAACAGAATTCGAAGGTGATTAATTTATATAGTGCAATATAGAAAAACAAATATCCTTTTGGTCTCATAACCCGAAGGCCACAGGTTCAAATCCCCTTGGGGACGCCAGCATTATTAAGGGGTTACAGAGTTTCTGTAACCCTTTTCTTTTTCACTGTGCCCAATGAAACTGGACATCTATGCGCATGACTCACTATGAATGGAAGAACACGTTTGATAAATAATCAGTAACAGTTTTCCTCTATCCTTTTAATCACTTTTATCTTTTATGACTAAATCGTATATATTTACACAGATAAAAATGCGACCCTACACACTACACACTGATCTGTCAATCCGATTATAATTTTTCTTGCAGGTATTTTAAATTTAGATTGATTCTTATGAGGTGAGTTATTCTTTAAATTAGTTTTCACTAAAATGACCAAAAATAAATGTACAATTATTTTGGAAGAGTGTCAATTTCTTTTTTCGCTGGTATATATCTTTCAATATTTGCCTGTCCTTTCATCCCTTTTACAAAAGTACAGTAATAACAATTATTCGATCGGGCGTCTCTATTATTCTTTACTATACTCAGAGAGCCGTCATAGACCAAAAGCTCTTTAGGCTCTTGAATGCCTGTCACATAGACCATGAATTCATTGACGGCATATGAGGCAATAATTCCATTGATCGAAACAACTGACGGCCCGGAACCATTGAGTGCAGATCTATCAACTCCGTATATAGTTTCATCTTCACGTGCTTCTGCATCACTTTGCAGATCTCTTCTTATTTCCTCAATAGAAAGCTCGCCGCGGCAATGCAAACAGCTTCTCCCGGGAATAGAACAGAATATCCTTCCGCCGAACGTTTTATATTGCGGATGAACTTCGGTTGCAAGATCAAAATACGGTTTTTCATATGCAGAAGAGAATTCAGTGAGTATAAGCCTGGGCCCGTCACTGTCAACGCATCCAAATATAATATCTACTTCTTCCAGAGCTTTAATGCATTCTTCTGACGGGAAACGCTGCGCTATTGACTTTATTGAACGATCTTCTTCATGCCGGATAGAACGGATCATTCTTGTCGAGTTCGCGATCTTTGACACGGGTGGATCAAGATCTTTTACAGATGCACCGACCAACCGGTTCAAATTTGTATCCTCTATAAGGTCATGATCCATGACTGTGTATCTCTTGACGCCGAGATATGCTAGCTGCTGGACCACGTGGGAGCCTATTCCCCCTAACCCTACAATTCCGACATGGATCTTTTCTAGTTTCTCCTGGCCATCTTTCCCAAATAAGGCCAGCTGTCTATTGAAAATATTCTGCCCCATCTATCCTCCTCCATTTGCTCCAGGGTGTAATTGCTCGGATATACCGGAGAATTACCCACTTCAATTCTTTTGATAGCTTCATGCGATTCAGGCCCTTTTATCCAGGCCAGAGCATCTATTTGAAGCTGAGAAATGACCAGTGCAAAATACGGCCCCTTTTTGAGCCTCCACCATATGTGCGGAACAAACTCCTTAAATCCGGATATGTCAAATTCAGAAAATACGGCGCTCCTTGAAGCGGGGTGTGAATGTATCTCACCTAACGACAAATTCTTGTCCCATGCCTTTTTAATTACTTTTGACTGGCATTCCTCTTTCAGCGAAACATGTAATTCATGCTGGTAGTCATATTCATCTGCAGGAACAATATATAAGTCCTGGACATCCATGAAGTAAGTTCCCTTATTAAAATGGGTGCTGTAATAAAGGAAGCATACATGTTCAAGTTCATTCTGGAGTAAATGAGCTCGAATTCCACTGTACATCAGATCGTCTATCCTTATGACAACAGGCATTAGTTTCCCTCCATGAGTCTTTCATTGAAACTCCTTATAAATGAAAGGAGGTTATTTCCTCTTCTTGCATCTGCCCTAACTAGCCAGGCTCTATCAACTTGCCATGAGAACTTTCCCCATATACCGCCAAATGGGGTTTCCGGTGACAATGTGTAATTTAATACTGCCCGATTGTTCTTATGAGCCAATCCACCTTTGACAAAAAAACCATACGGGGGTTGTGCTGGAAATCCGTTTGGAATTCTAAAACAAAAGTCCTCACTCTTCTTTGACCAGCTGTCACTCTTGATCATGAAGGCAGGAAGACGTACCCATCCGTCTTCCCGGCATTCTGCATCTGGATAATATTTCCTGATAAGCTCAAGCTCCTGCTCAATCCTCGGCGTCATTCCCCGCCTGTACCTGACCTTCTTTCCATATCTATAGCCTTGTCTGGGGATGACAACTTCATCTTCGTCCAACGTCCGTTCGTTATTGTCCTGATCTACTTCAATAACTTGCAGATCATCAGGCAAGTTGCCGAGTTGCCTTATTTGCCGGACAGTTATTGTTTCGTTCTTCCAGATATGTTCAGTTCCATCAATTTCAAATCGACAGTTTTGTGAAAGAGACTCTTCGTTGTCCCCGGCAAGGGCCCGGTCGATGGCCTCGTTACCGGCTGCGATAGACCTCTCCACGTTGCGACGGAGATTCTCGAGGTTCCCGCTGACGGCACCGGCGTCCTCCACGTGATGCGCCGGCCTGCGTACATCGTTATTTATTCTGTCTTTCTCTTGCATGGCTTTGCTCCTTTTTCAAATGTGCTTCGTGCTGTCCGGTTTGGGCAGCGCGTACTTTTTTATCCATTACCTCTGAACAGGCATCCTCCTTACGTCACAGGAAGTGTCAGGTATTCGTGCGTCCTACTGACCTTCGGCCTGATCGTTTCGACCTCAACCACATCCAGGTCCTGAGGTAGATCGTGAATGTAGGCCCTGACACTTCTGGGAGTCATGGTCGAGCGCAGACGCTCCATCGCCCCGGAAACGGCTTCCTGAATGTCGGCAACGCAGATCCCCGGCACACCGCCTGTAAGTTCCCTCTGCAGGGCATTCTGCTTCGCCGCCCGGCACACCTGTTCGATAAGGCGTCCGCTGACAAGTTCGCGGGCTGCTACGGTTCTGACACTCCCGTCGCGAAAGCGAAGGGAGCATATTTTATTATCCCCTTTCGGCGCGTAGAGCATGGAAACAGCAGTATCGATGATCTCCGCCCTGACGTCCTGCGGCCCCGATCCATTGGAGGCATAAGGCAGTGATCCGGGAAGGTGAATCGAAAATATGGCCTGAGCGCCCGAAAGACCCGGCCGGTCCATCCTTATTTCTGTCCCTGAGATCCTCTCGTATAACGCCGGGTCTAGAAGATCGGTGTTGTTCGTAGCACAGAGAATCGTCACCTTTCCCCTGCTGTCAAAGCCGTCTATTTCGGCCAGCAGAGTTGAGAGAAATTTGTCCGAATGGAAACCAGACGCATTTCCGCGGATCCGACCGAGCGATTCGACTTCATCCAAAAAAAGAACCGCGGGCCCCTTTTCAGAGGCCTTGTGCAGCGCCTGAAAAGTTTGCCTGATTTTTGACTGCGTTTCACCCACCCAGGGCGATTCCCAGTTGCTCGCATTGACGACTCCGAACCGGCACTGTTCTCCGCTGAGCCTGCTTAGCTCGGCTGCGGCAATGCGTGCAAGCAGTGTCTTCCCGCATCCCGGTGGACCGCTCATGAGGACGGAACTCCGCCCGTCCAATCCGTATGCTGAGGCCCTTTCACGATCGATAAGGTTGGCGGTCAAAATGGACAGCAGCCTTTGAACATTCTCGTCCTGACCGCCGATCTGATCAGGGCTCAGGTCCGGGACCTCATTCAGGAAACAGGCGTTCTGTTCATCAGCGGGTATCTTTTCGTAGGCTACAAACACGCTCCTGTCCAGCCGTATCTCATCGCCGGGTTTAAGCTCTATTGATTCCATGTCTGCTGACGGCACAAGCACCATGGATTCGTCTCCACGCCCTTTAGACACGATGCGTCCGTCCTGGAGATACCGTTCAAAAAAAGCCGTTTCTCCCTCTGAAGGAACCCCGTAAGGCGCTTTACCCATAACAACGTTGAGTTCTTGACTCAGATAGACTTCGTTCCCCGCGTAAAGGGACTCCCATTCCACTCCGTCTGCAAGACCCACCAGCCGATGCGTATTGCCGTAGGACACCAGGACCTGGCGGCCTGCCGGAAACGCCTCCACTTTGCGCAGCAGGATTGCTGAAAACCAGGGCGGAGCGGTCAGCTTCTTTAGCGCCACATTGCTGGCCTCAATTTGTTTACTGACTCTGAGGAGCCCTTCTTTAGACAGAATATTGTCACGAATAAGGGCCACATCGAGCATTCTCGAACCTTGAGGGTGCGCCGCACGAATTTGTCCAGCCATCCGGACCTTCTCCTCCAGTCCCAGCGCTCCGTTGCCAACGGAAACTATCTTCTGGATTAACGGCATGATCTGGTTTTGATTAATTTGACTCATTTTCCTTTCCTTTCAAAGTAATTTGTTCACAAGTAGAATCAGGTTCATTCCGCACCTGGGCAGTGTCTGCAAAAATATTAAGAGCCCTCTGAGCAACAACGCCATAACGCCACCCGAAAAGCCCGTACTGCAGACCGGAGCAGGGACTGTCTGACGCAACAAGCGCCACGTTCCAGGGGCTGCTGAACACGGTTCGGTGGAGATGACAGTCGTCGGAGCTCATAAACACAGCGCTGGCACTACATGTGCCCAGTTCGGCCTGATCGCAGTCTTTGCAGGTTTCTTTTAAATAAGAATGGCTGTGATACCACCCCAGGATCATTTCGGCCTTTTGGCGCTTGCGTATCCCTGATCGTACCGCGGCCCAGGTTTCCGGCATGAATCGGAGACTGGTCAGCGTGGAATCAGTGTGTTCAGCTGGAATACAAGCTGTTACTTCGGCAATGATCTCAGAAGAATTCTCATCCTGGTGCAGATAGCCGACCAATACTCCCCCTGTCTCGTTCGCGCCCGCTCCCTCTGTCTGTGCCCCGATCTTGTCGAGCACGCTCTGATGCATGAAAACTGGCATATCCACTTCTGCCGCCTCACCCATGACTCTAGATCCGTCCTTGAGGTCAGAAAGGTCCTTTCGGGCTGTCAGGGGCAAGGGGCGGGATATCTCATCTACCCGGATAGAAATATTTCCCCCGGGGGGGCCGGCAGGCTGCTCCTGCTGCTTATGTGCCGAGACCCTGTAACTGAACGAATCCCCTGAACTGAGATGGCCTTTTTCCGCGAAGTACAACGATGCGCTCCGGACGGCATTCTCAAAACAGGTGACCGGAAATCGGGTACTAAGGCCCTTGACACCGAGGGCCTCCGAGAACTCCGCATTAAACCCGCCTATAAACGGCCGGCCGTGATCACTGCTCCAGACGGGTTCGATCTCACAGGGCCCCGCAGTCATAAACGGCGCGATATGTCCTTGTCTTATTGCATAGAAGCGGGCCCAATCCAGCGCAGGTGTCAGGTCCGCATTGGCCGGGACCTCGCCAACCGGAGTCCCGTCCGGACGCATGATATGGATATTAAACTCATACACGTTGTTCTTCATGCTCATTAATCGCCTCCATTTCCAAGTATTCCGCATTCATTCATGACCTTTTCACGATCTACCGGTCTTCGCCGGGGCAGTATTTATACATCCCCGCCTATACACCGGCCTGGATCTCAGGATTCAGGACCAGTTCATCGTCCGGCGCCAGGACTTCCTCTATCAGTTCCGTGCTGTTCAGGTGCCGGCCTTCACGCTCCAGGTAAGCCTGGTAAATTTGGGGTCGGCCGTTCGAATCATTGCTTGGAAGCTCCATCTTGGGTACGATGTCGTCGATCAGTTCCCCGATCGTGACCCTTGACGACGTCTCTCCAATACTGATGGGGCTTGATTTCTGGCCGCTTACATCCGATACTGTTATCTTCATAGTTGCACTGCTGTTCATGTCTTTCTCCTTTCTCCCTTTAGGGGGTAGTTTTTAAGATCCATTATTCTTTCTCCATAGCCGGTCCCACCTGTACATTAAGTTTGTTTCTTTTCATTTGGCGGTCATCGATCGGGAAACGGTGGATGTTCTTTCTCGAAAAACCGCAGGCTTCTTTGTTCAAACTGTCGCTTTCGTTCATGTTAACGTTGCGGTAGCTTATGATGTCTGCAATTTGATGTAAGATTTCCGTCAAACCCATACCGGGAGTTATGCGCCCCAGACAGATGAATGGCGGTCTGATATTCGGGTGAAAGATATTTGCAGGTACCAGCCAGGTCACAATTTCAAAGGGATTCACACGCCTCAGATAGTCGAGAGGAAACAGGATCGAAACCTTGAATTCATTTGCTTCGATAATATTCCCATTGTGCTTCTTAACAAGGCCTTTGCATTTGAAGTGTGCCACATAAACGCGGCAGTAAGGGGGGGATGTCAGCGGCACCAGATCAAGTAGCCCGGATTCCCGCGCCAGCTTCATTCCTTTTCGATACTCATGCTCGAGAAAACCCTGCAGGACGGGATCGATCGATGGTCTTGGTCTCACATTGTTCTCCTGTTTCATGTCAGGTCTCCTATTTCAAAGTTCTTTCTGACCATATTCCCGTTAGTTACGGAAAAGACGTCACCTGCACGCAGACCGATATCTCCGAGTGGCTTACTAAGAAGAAAACCGGGCAGGGTCTCGGCATTGAGCCTTGGAACCAGCTCAAGGCTTTCAGGATCGTTCTTTGTCCCGCAGTGTTCGCAATATTTGTCAGGAAAGAGCACGCTTGCTGAAAGTACGTCGTCTTTGGAGCCGCACTTGCGGCAATTGTAGCTACCGCAAAAGAATGCCCTTCCACCCCAAAGTTCAAGAGACCCTATGCTGCCTTGGCCACCACCAAGTTTCATGGCACTGCCGACAGTGATCTCAAATGGGCCACGGTCGAGCATTTCGACCTGCAATATGTTGTGATCAAACCTGCAATTCGGATTAGGGGCCAGCTTTGTCACGTAATATTTATTGAACGACATATCAAACATGATCTGCCTGCCTGCAGCGATCCGGTCGGCTTCTCCTCTGAGCACCTTGGCGCATTCCGCCGCCTGCACTGCCGCTGCCTGAGCGCCAAGAAATGACGGGCTGTTGATGGCTGCAGGTACATTGCCGTTCCCGCACGGGTACTCCTGTTCAAGCTGTTCGTAATGCATCTTGCCCCAACCGCATTGATGACAGGGAGCAGTGTCGGCACCGGGAATATAAACGTTGACCCTGGCGAGCCAGTTTTCACCGTCCGCATTGACTCCCGCATCGATGTAAGGGATACCCAGCATGAAGGCCGTCTCACTCAGATACTGGCGAGCGGCATTGTTATCAAAACATCCCAGGATAACGTCACAACGGAATTTCCCCAGTGGAAGGTTCTGGACTCTGTCACATATGTATTCGACATCGAGGTTCGGGCGAGTGTCCCGCAGTTTCCCTGCTGCCACGTCGCTTTTTTTTCTGCCGATATCAGCCTTACAGAAATCCTGGCAGGACAGGTTCTTCTCCTCTACATCGTCATGGTCAACGATAACGATCTTTTTGACAAGAGGATCTCGCGCAATGAAGGATACTGTGAAAGACCCGATATTTCCGCATCCCGCTATCAGCACTTTTTTTGATGAGTTATCCATCGACATCTCCATAAATTAAAGACCCTCCGGTGTCCAGCGATAGCCGGAGCCGATTTCAGTCTGATAATCACAATTGCTGCATCGAGACGAATATGTCCAACACGGAAGATCATCATTACTCTGATGATGCCAGATGCCACAGCCGGGACATTTTACTCCGGGTGTCTTTTCCTTTATCTCCTGTCTGCAGCGGCCGCACAGCATCTTTCCCCCCCCCGGGAACGGTTCGACGGTCGCAAGCTTTTCTGTCGAAAAATAGATACGGCCCATTCCCCTCAGCAGGATCTCGTCCATGTTTTTAAGAACTCGTTCCCCGGCCAGCATCCTCAGTCCGTTGATACTCACATCACTATCGGGTGGAGTCAGGAGGACCCACGCATCACGACCATCGATCTCCGACCGGTTGATCTGCGGTAAACCCGGACTCTCACCCTGTTCTTTGACCTTCACAGGGGCTTCATTATCCTTAGAAAGAATAAATTCACCTGTGTGGTCAAGCGGGGCAATCGCCCAGCCTTTATGATCATCACGATCGATATGTATCCATAAATGCGCCATTTGTAGATCCTCAGCCAACCTGTAGTGCTTGAGCAACAAGAACCTCTGAAACACTCGGTCGACTATCATTCATGAATCCATTATATTTAATGAAAAAAAGGCATTGTTGATTCGGAGAAAATTTATTTTTTCTTCAAAATTTTATTTTTGTTGAAATATTTTTTTTGGAATATTTATCGTCCTTAAGAATTATTTTCATAAAATCCGAGAGGGTGTTGTCGCCTGGATTTACAGAAATAAAGCACGAGGCCCTGAACCATACGGTACAGGGTGAACAATAAATAGAAAATTCGATATCCTGCTTTTCTGGAAGCTGGATCTCCTATAGTTGTGAATGTTCTAAGAGATGGTAAACGAAAAAGAGGAATAAAGAACCTGATATTTTATGCAGTTGATAAATCATGCAAGAAACAAGACCTGTCCCCACACGCATTTGGCTATGATACTAAGACTTTGTAGCCTTACGAATAGAATACTCCTTTTATAGTGTCCTCTTCAAGAACGGAGTGACTTTTTCTTTTAAAATATATATCAATTTTTGATCCATGAAATCATATTCATCACGAATAGACAAACAAATAATACGTTTTGTACTGAATATATCATTAAACTTCTTACGAATAGTATTTTGATGTCTTTTTTCCATGACAAAGACGATATCAGCCCATTTCAGCAATTCTGAAGTAAGCACTATAGTAGCTTTTTCGTCAGTACCAGCAGATTTGACATCTAAGTGAACATGCTCACTAAAAACTCGCTCTGCTGTCGGACTTCTTAAGAAGTTTTGCGTACAAACAAACAAAATTCTTGTTTTGGTATTTTCGTCTCTACATGATAATAAATCGTTGGCAAGATCGGTATATATAAACATTAACCTATGCCGCTGGCATGCTCACGCCTTTTAAGTTACAAAAACTTCTTGTCTCAAACACTGAGTCGAGTGAAATAATTTATATGAATCCATTATATTGAAAGAAAAAAAGGCATTGTTGATTTAGAGAAAGTTTATTTTCTCTTTAAATAATTTTTTTAGGGGAAATCTAAAAATACAAAGAAATATTGCAGGTTCAGCGGTTTTTTTGTAAAATTTCAATAAAGCTTAAAAAACAATTTCTTATCAGTGGCCCCTGAACCCGCAGAACGTTAGTTGAGGACGTGGTCGCGTAATCCTTGCGAATGCAATCTAATGAGGGCAGCAATATGAACGACAACAGCAAACTTTGCTTGACATGCAGTCTGATCGGAGCAGTGTTCTGGATGGTGGCCTGTGACAGTCTTTTTCTTGTCTGCTACCAGACTTTAGCTGGAGAACAGGCAAAGAATTTGGAGTTACTCAATGAGTGGGTATATGCCTTAGCCCGAGCCCAAATGAAAGCACTTCCTGTGGGGGGTGTATGCGGAATTGTCCTGGGCCTACTCACCTGTCGGCTCTTTCGCAGCAGGCCACCAAGTGATCACGCCGTCACACGTCCGGAGAACCGCCGCAAGTTATTGGCCGCAACTAGGGCTGAAGCCGTTGTGCCGCTGTCCGTGGCTGTCTGGGGGGCGATTGTCGGCGCATGCTTCGCTGTGTTTCTGCTTCCACTCCTCCTTGATTCAGAGACTCTGCCAACAAAATCCGCAACCTTGAGGGCCTTCTTTGGTCTATTGTTCGGTGCGGGCGTGAGCGTACCCATCCTCCCTTTTTCGCTCAAATTACTCTCCCTTTTCAAGAAGGGAGAACAGCTTTGATGTCCGTTGAGCGTAGTTATGAAAGCCCAAGACCCCACACGCATTTCCCTATGATACTAGGACTTTGTAGCCTTACGAATAGAATACTCCTTCATGACTTCATGTGATTCGGATAGGCGACCCATTTCGCCAAGCAGTCTTGTGAATCTTTGTATTGTTTGGTATTCCCAGTCTGGAAAACTGAGCTTCTTGGCGATTTGCAGAGCAGCACGAAAATAACTCGCAGCTTTTTCGTCCTGATGCTTGGCGTAGTGAATGACGCCAAGGTTGCTAAGTGCAAAACCTCGCTCGTCTTTGTTTCCAAGTTTCCCATATAAGTCGTGTGCATGGGAGATGTGTTTGATTGCCTGTTCCAATGGCGTGTAGTCAGGGACCTGCTCCCGTCGAGGGGTTTCATAGGAAGTTTGATAGGCAATCCCTAAATCAAGATGAGCTTTGGCCTCCATTTCCGTGTCACCTGCAGTCAATGCGGCATCGAGCGCTGCCCGAGTACTCTCTATGGTTTTTCCAGGAGCGCCGGTAGGTATTTTTATTTTCTGGCCTATCCACCAAAGCAGAACGCCGGACAGGATAATCAGATGCCACCACCAAAATAAATGACCTGCCTCATCCTTTGGTCCAAGGAATCCTAGCACTGCAGCAATTAGGATGCATAGACATCCCATGCCCATGAAGGCTTGCGATTTACCATTGTTTTTATCGTTCATTGTCCCAGCTCCTTTTCGACTATTTGCTAAATGGTTATGACATTAATTTCTTTATGTGTTTATATTCCATTATTGTCTGTTAAATTCGAGCGTGTGTCTTTGGGATCGCGTCTTTACAATTTACATTGTTCATGAAATGTGTACGACCCTAAGGATACCCTAACACCAGAACAGAGATATTGTCTTCGCAACCCTTAAGCCATTGAATCCACTATCGTTTTGCTAAACAAACGTCAATTTGGTTCTTCAGTGTCTGAAATGCTTCTGCGAAAGGTACTCCGAACTGACTTCCCCTGAAGGAGGCCAACCGCAGCATCGCTTTGTATTCGATGTACGCCCTACCGAGTTCGATCTGGGACCGATGACATGTCAGTGCATTCCACTTGCTGATAACGAAGCCCGAGATGTTAACAAAGGACGTTGGGTTGAATGACGCTGTGGCTGAAGGCGCTTCGTAGGCAAAGATCCTGGGAGCATGCCGAAAAGCGGTCCGACAGCATTCAGCTACGGCACGATGGTCCTGGTGTACATCGTCAGGTGAATGGATGAACACAGCATGAACATCTGGATCCGCCTTCTTTCTGCCGTCGACCTCCGTGTAATAGAGGTTCTCCAGATAGTCGATCACGTCAAAAGTTTCAAGTACTCGTCTATCTTCGAACGTTCCGAATTTGATCATGCTGTTGTCCCTTACGCCGAGGCTAATACATGCGTTAATGCTCTCTTCCTGCCGTTGTACAGGATCCCCTCCTGCTTGCCCGTTTGTCAGAAAAATGCACTCGATATTGTAACCCTTGTTGGCGAAATATGCGATGGTGCCGCCACAGTCTAATTCGATATCGTCAGGATGAGCACCGACGAAGATTAATTTGCGCATCGTTCCTTCCCTCCTTTCCATGTTCATGGTCCGTAAAGCCACCGTCAAGCATTTCCCATAGGGCATCAAGAATTCGGTGATGGTCTATTTCATAATCGATGCTCCCGTTTCCTATAAGGTTTCGAGTCAGCTGAAGCGAATCCGCTTGGTTTAGCTCGATCATGAAGCGTGTTCGGTCACGCAGACGTTCAAGATGCCGGGCCATCATGGTTCGCGCCTCAGTAGCGAGGATCAGATTCAGGTCTCGACATGTCTTCAGCGCCCTGAGTAACTGGCGAAGCTCTATGTCATCCGATGCTTCTCGGAATTTTGCCAAGCCATTTTGTAAATCGTTAATTGCCGATTCAGGCCCGACTCGCCCTTCCGCATCGAGTATCATCTGGTTGACAGTTAGTTCTGGTCGTGAGTTAAACAAATATCCCTCACTGTCCACGAAGATATCCGGATATATGTAACCATCGTCTGCGAAAACCCGTCCGAGCCCCAAGACGTCGATAGTTGTTGAGCAGAAGGGAATAGACGTGCTAAAGATCTCCTCTGACCAGCCAAGAGCTCTCGCCGTAGACAAAATAGATTCTCGCCAAGCTACGAGATGCTCCTCAGAAGCTGTTGCGATAGGAGCCTGCAGCAGCACTGGTGAGTCTACAGCGAGGCACACCGCTATATCGATATCGCTCTGGCGCCGACCCTGCAGGAGGTCTCTGACAGCTCCACCGACAACTACGATACTGGACAGGGATTCTTTCCTAATAAGTTCCACGAAGGCCCGAAGATTGGGCTCTTTTATATAATCGATCTTCATAGTCATTAAATCGACCTTTTCTGCCGGTATCTGCGAATCGCTTCTTCGCATAACGATAGGGTTTGAGTAATGTGTTCGTCGGTGTGAGCGAAGGAAAGGAAAAACACTCCTATGAATCCGTCTACCAATATACCCAGATCACGAAGCTCCGAGGCAATATCGTTCCAGACCTGTCGATCAGAGTTTTCCCACCAGCTACGGTAGTCATTCGGAGACTGCTCGCCAATTGTTATCCCGAACATTGTCCCTATGCCATGCCAGTGGGCCGGGATATCGGCGGAGGCCAGCAAATCGCAGATTCCTCGTGCCAACCATTCGCCACGACGCAAAATTGGAGCATAATCTGAGCTACGAAGGAACGATAATACAGCCTCAGCCGCAGCGGTGCATGGGACATTACCGAAATAAGTCCCACAGTGGTGGACGCCTCCGGGAAACACGAGTTCCATTAAATGGCGCTTACCACCTAAGGCAGCGATGGGCAGTCCGTTACCAATTGCCTTGCCATATGCAATTAGGTCGCCCTCGATATCGAGAGCAGCCTGTGCCCCGCCAAGACCAGCACGAAAGCCGGTCTTGACTTCGTCTAGAATGAGAACAACACCATGTTCGTCGCATAAGGACCTGACAGAGGCTAGATAACCCGTGGTGGGCATAATTGTTGCCGTATTCCCGAGAATCGGTTCGAGGATCACGGCAGCGACCTTTCCAGAGTGTTGGCTTAGGACATTTCCAAGAGCATCGGCGTCGTTAAATGGTACGGTTCTGACCAATGTGCCCGCCTGCTTCGACAAGCCAGTGCTTGCAGAGACCGGCTTTCCATCTAGCATACTTGACTCTACACCGGGGATATCGTGAAGGAGTACGTCCAGATTGCCATGATAATCACCTTCGATCTTTACCGCCATCGTCGCACCAGTATGAGTGCATGCAATCCGGTATGCTGTTGTCACTGCGTCGGTTCCTGAGTTGCAAAGGCGAACCATTTCGACAGATGGACAGAGGCTGACAATTTGCTCTATTACGCGGTACTCACCCTCGTGCGAGAATGCGTATGTCGTTCCCTCGCGCATTGCTTCGGAGACGGCTTGGGCGACACTTGGATGAGCATGTCCGAGCAGAATGGGTCCGAATCCTAGTACGTAGTCGATGTAACTGTTTCCATCCAGGTCGATCAACTCCGCACCTTTCGCCCGCTGAACAGCAATTGGGCTTCCGCAGCGGGCGTTAGAGCTTGCACCTCCAGGCACGAGGTGTGACATGCGGTGCAGGAATGCTTCCGATTTTTTTCTGTTCATGGCTGAACCTTGCTCTGCCTTACGGAAACCCAGCGATGGCGGTATCGAGTCATTAAGACTGTGTTCTCGACGAGCTCCTCATCGATCACATCCCAAATAAGTCCGGGTATACGTGCAGGACAACATCGATATTCAGCGAAACTCCTGCTAGCATCATAGTCAGAGAAGAGTGTCACTTCTCGATTATTGAGCACACTCGAATAAATATACATATATCTTGCAAGTTCGATTTCATGGTATCCCCATTTCAGCCAGTACCCTTTACGATCTTCAATTGGTTCGCCATCAACAGAGACCGTATCGAAGACCCCACCGTTAGTATGATCTCTGAAGTATGTAAGCCAAAACCGAAGTCCCTCCCGGGTCATGGCCAGATCTCGATCGCGTCTCAGGACTAAGTAGGATAGAAAACATGCCAGTATTCCTTCCTCCTGTTGCCACCATATCTTGTTTGTATGCCCCATCTTATGCGCCAAGGTACCCGCAACGCAGTCACGATTCATCACAGCAAACCAGCCACCGTGTACCGCATCCCACGTTCCGCTATCAACAATGTGTTTATGAATTCGATCTACCGCATTGAGTGCCTCCTGTTGGTACATTGGATCGAGATCATCGAGTCCTCGGAGCAAAACCCAAATTGTCTTCATATTGGCCCCCACATCGGAGCCCGAGAAAGGCGTGTTGTAGGGGTTATTCCATGCCGGTGCTTGATGTACCCAAGTCCGATGAAATGTTTCGCGAATGAATGCATAGTGTGGGTCTACGAAATGCTGGAGTATCAACTGGCAGAGTTCTCGAATCGCATTTTGAATAGGAAGATGCTTGCTCGTAATCCTGGCGTTGTCCATAAAATAGAGGGTTGCACTCAGTGGGTCGACAATGCTGTTAAAAGACTTGCCGTCGGTTATTCCAGGAATAGGTTCCAGATTCGCACGTGAGATCGCGTCGTAGTATCCTCCGTGTTCATTGTCATGATACAAATCCGTTAGACCTCGGAGGCAGCTGTCGATAAGATTGCTTACTGAAGGGTCATGCGTTACGCCAAAATAGGCGATAAGGCCCGTAAGTGCATAGATCTGAGTGAAGATATTGATTACATCTGGATCGTTAGGGTAATTATCTCCATTTCGGTTCATTCGCGCGTGAAAAAAAGTGTAACCAGAGCATCGAAAAGTGGCGGCTTTTGAAAGAAACGCCACGCCGCTCTTAGCTGCTTCAAGGAACTTCCGTTGACCGGTCAGGCTAAATGCAGTCGTGAAGGTATATAGGGTCCGCGATACAACATAACCCCACTTGTCTGCACCATCAGAATCTGACCAGATATTTCCCTTACGATCGAGGTTTGTGAAGTATCCCGGGACCTTGGGATCAATCGCATGTTTCTTCCACCAGAGGCCGAGGTCAGCTATCTCCTGCAACCAAAATTCCGGCTCGAGATAGAGTGTTGCGATATCTGGATTGCCAGGAAGGATGAGATCCGTACATAAATCCGGATCGCTGTGAGTATGAGTTTCTTTTTCAGTCATTTTCCCTCTACTCCAGCATTTCTTTCACTATTTGCAGGCCACCAGGGTTCATTGCCAAAGTATCTTTTCCAATCAGAATAATATTCATGCTCGGAAGTAAGAATTCCTCTTTTAATTTGTTTTTTTACTATTCTTCTAAATCTTGATTCATTTTCAGACATAACATATGGTTTAACAACTGTTTTAATTTGTAGTTCATCAAAATAATAAACACCACCAACAAGAATAATTCCTACTGTAATCCATGCCAGACCCTTAATTGCATCTCTTCTTTTTTCTTTCCTATTCTTAGAAGCATAATTCAGGTATGAAGAGATTTCTTTAACTAATTTCTCATCATGACAAGCTTCTTTTATCATTTTTAATTCTCTTTCAGCTTTTCTTCTTTTGCTTCCAGAGAAAATATATTTTTCTCTATAATGTGGAACCCACGGCGCATTACTCATATTAGTGATATTTCCTTCATTATCTGTTTCATAATCCCAGTGCCCTCCATGAGGAATCTCTTTTTTAGACATTAAAATATTCCTTAATTCCTCTACTCTCTCTTCAAGATCTTGGTATTGATTTTCACTCATTTTATTATCTATCACAGAGCTCTTTTTTATGAATATAATTTGCGTTATAAATAATTATCCATTTTGACTGATAAGAAATCGCTTTCCAGAGCCTGATTTGCTTTTACACAAAAACGCTGATCCGTCAATGTTTTTTTGTAATCATCAATTAATTTCCCAGATAACTACCAAACAACACCACAAAAGCCACTGCTGCCTGTGCCATACGTTCCTTGTTTTCATAAAGTTCATCCAACCTCTGATGCCGATCACTTCCGTTCTCATGCTCAAAGATATTCTTTATAAAAACTTCTAACGCCCGGTTGTCACTATATTTATCATCACTAACAGAAAGATCCAACACGCCCCTGACCACTTCTCTCTGCTCTTTAGGTTCCCTGAGATGATACTCAAAAATATGAAGTATGACATTCTGGGCTTCTCTGATGCTGGCATCTACAATTGAATTCAAGAGCCACTGGGACGGCTCATCAAGTTTTATGTTTCCTGAAGTCAGAAGCGAAAAGAGGGTGAAGTTTTTGAATAATTCATTAAGACGTCTGGAACCGAGTATCTTATTTGTTGTAGGGTGATTGCCGTAAATATTAAGCCCTTTGTATGAACGGTCAAATAGCAACTCAAACATGAATTGATAAAAGTTTATATCAACTATAGGATCATGGAAATTCGTTCGCAGGTCAAGCGTATTGTCCAGTCTGTCGGCAAGTTTTATCCTTATGAGCTCCTGGGTCTTTGCGGCCTGGTGAACAAGTCTGGAAAGATATTCCTGGTATGTTTCTTCTCTCTCCTTCGCAAGAAAATGTACCCGTTCGTTGAGAAACCATTTGTCGCGACTTTCAATTTTTCCCGCAAGACTTCTGAAGCTTTTTTCAAGCATGTTCCATTTCTCGACAGGGTAATTATCACTCAGGAGGTCTTCATCCTTATCATGCAGCAGTGTTGTAAGTACATCTAATATATTGCTGGTTTCACAGGCCCTTGACAGTATTGAAGCCGAACGAAGAGGATGCATTATCGCCGGTGTCCCGACCTTTCTTTTTTTCTCGCCATAGGCGGCTTCAAGGTAATGCAATGTTTCCAGCAGGTGATCCTCAACATCATCCGGCAGCTGATCTTCGAACATGCACGTCAGTATCCCTCTCCAGTCTATTGGCTTTACCGACAGAAGGTAATTGAGGCGCAGTGTCAGGGCGGTGAAGTTATCTATGGTAAAAGGACGTTTCATTAAACTGCCTTCATGTTTATTTAATTGTTCAGTATATGTTTCCATGTCATTTCGATCTTGGATCAGCAAGTATTTTTTCAGAATCCGAAACACTGTATCGACTGTGATTCATATGGCCCATTATAATGAAAGAATAAAAGTTCTTGTCGATTCGGATAAAGTTTATTTTCTTCTTAAAAAATAATTTTTTATGAAAATCCTTTCTATCATAATTCCTGGTGGAGTAGGATTCGAACATCCCAGTCTTCACAAAATCTCAGGCTTGTCGGAGCATCAGGGATGCCACCAATGATCATTTCAGCAACGCAAATTCTGTAGCTATCCATGAAATATGGAAATTTCGTGCGGACAAGGTGCGACCACAAGAGTGAACACGTCCCTGTCATACCAAAGCTGACAAGTAAGTCGAAACCCCCGTCGCATGATCCCGTATAAATAAAATATGCGGCAGTGCGAATGCCGTCTTTCTGAGACCACTCTGTGATCTTCTTACTATTATCTACTGTCATTTGATACCTTGAATAATTGAGGTGCCCTGTTTTTTTTGCATGTCCGGTAAATTGAATCGAGACCCGGTCCTCGTAACCGCTTTTGAATTTATCCGCAAAAGAAGAATTAAGAATAATTTGCCTTCTGGAGCATGATGATAAATAAGCCCTGAGTGAATTGAATATATCATTTTCCAGCTTCGTACCTGATCTACCAATAACGAGGTGTCCGCCTTCGTCTTCATCATCAAGGGGCGGTCTTGTGGTCATTACAATGAGACTGCCTTTTGGGGGAGTAAATGAGTCCGATGTCGAAGAGTTACTTCCATTGTGTGAAGCAAAATTCAACAATAAACCTTCGTACTCATATCCGCGACCTATTATAAGAGGCATAAGTTCAGTTAAAGAGTCAGCATCACGCTGCCCGTGGAGCATGGAATTCTTTTCTGATGGGTACGCGTTCCTAAAAAATTTATTATTGTTCATGTCACCCTCCCGTTATACTGTTTATCTTGTGAAGCTCATACAGGGCATCTCATTTATTTATGCTGCTAAATGCCGCTTGTAATTAGACATGAACGAGAATATCGTAAGGGTAGGAGAGTTGTGTTCGGATAGTGTCGTGGTATGACGTGCTTTGTATCTTTGAATTATCATGTCTAATAATACCTACTGAGTAAGAGTTGAATGAATCATGAAAACCGATATCATGATTCTCAGTTTAATTTAATTAGTGATAAATTCACTTCTATACAATTTATATAGCACATATCAAAACTATTTGCAAGAAGATTATATTCATATAATGCTTTATTATCAAGAAGTTATATATACAATTATTCTTTATTGGTAATAACTGTGTTAATTCAATAACAGTTATGATATAATGTAATAAACCAATAAAAAAAGATCATTGTTATTTACGGGGAGGTAAACTATGAGCAGACAAAAACCAGTATATCCAGATGAACTTTTGATAGAAATTTGTAATCTCTGGTTTAGAGACAAAATGGGACCGGAAATGATCAGAAAAACAATAAATGAAAAAACCGAATATAACATTAACCGGGAAGGAGTGTATGCTCTCCTTAAAGAATCCCGCGATCGTGGATTTATAAGGATCTCACCTCCTGAACATAATGATCTGTCCTGGAAACTAATGGCAAAGTACAATGGATCAATTAAAGTAGTATCTACTGGTAAGGCAGCCGTAAGTGAAGGTCTGGCTGCCAAGGCCGCTGAGCTTGTTATTGATAGAATGAAAGATCTTGGTGATAACGCTAAATCTCAATATAACAAAGAGAATATCGAAAATGAAAAAATACACCTTGGTATAGGCGCAGGAGAAACCGCAAGGGAAGTTGCCAGTGAGATAGCAACCCTTTATAATACAAACAGCAGCTTACCTAATCTTGAAATTCACGCCCTCACAAGCGGTTTTCAATCAGACCGGGCTCATCTATCACCAATTTCGTGGTTTTCGTGGTTTATGAAAGGATCGAACGAACGTGTTTCCTTTGTCGGACTTTTTGCCCCCCCGATGGTTCCTGACCTCGAAATGTATTATGAAATCAAGAAGCTTCCGGGTGTAGTTGAGGCGTATGAAAAGGCAAGGGATGTTCAGATCGTAGTCACCTCGCTGGGAAATGCAATGGATTCTGATGAGCACTGGTTTCCGTATGTCGAGAAAAAAAAGAAGAATAATCTGAAAAAAAAATATCGATGGAGAGGTGATGTCTTGTATTGCCCTTATTCTGATGATGGACCCTTACCGGAAGTTGCCTTGGATCGGGAAGCGGTAACAATTTTTAAGATCCCCGAGCTTGTGAAAATGGCAAAAAGCGGTAAACATATGATTGTTCTGGTATGTGGCCCCAGCCATACAAAAGAGCATAGAAGAAAAACACAGGCATTGAGACCACTTCTCGAAAACGAGAACCTGCGTGTATGGACACATCTGATTATTGATGTTGAGACAGCGAGGGAGCTTTTGGATAGTTGATGAAATGTCCCCGGACTTACTTATGGTCTTCTTATGCAACAAGTAACTTTTTAAATAAGAATCAATTATTCTATCTTGAAAACATAAAAAAAATATGCATTGCATTGTAGCAGAATATAACGCAAAGGACAGAAAATATAGGAAAGCATAGCAAACGACTGACTACGAAAAACTCTTCAATTTCAATTAATTACCTAAAAACTCGGACCGGACACCCACTTACAAAATTACCTCAAATTACCCTCAGCCTGTAATTAATCTCTTGCTCAGCAACTAACATTCCATCGCTGTTTTCTGCACGTCCATGTAATTGAATATACCTTCAGGATCACATTCAACACATATATCAAGGCCCTGGATTATCTGCATGTCTTCGCATTGCATATATGCCTGTTTCATTTCAAAATCGTTAAGTCGTTCCAGGACCATCTTTTTTGGTCTCAAGTAGACTTTACCGCAATTCATGCATATCCAGATGAAATTGTGTTTTGCAGCGTCAAGGCAGTTGTTGCATACATAAATCTTTATTCCCGGTGCAACTTCAGTATGGATTGAGGTATATTCGCGTTTACACAAAGTGCACATTTCATTTTTATTGCTAATTTCTTTCATTTCAACGCCCTCCTTTAATCCTTGCCCGGAGTTTTCATTGTTTCCTCTGATGACTTAATAAGCAACATCTGTGCCCGTCTAAAATGCTATATTCTTAGGTATCGGGGTCTAGCGGAAACCGCATCTAACTGCCTATAATTACATCATTATCTTCATTGCAGATTGTGGAAGGGAATTTAGGTGCTAAGAAATGTTCTGGGAAGTAAAAATGCTAAATAGTCAACTTTTTGGCATTTTATGTTATAAGAAAAACTAAAAGCTTTTTTCTTCTATTCCATATTTTTTTATCTTATACCCAATCTGTCGTGGAGTAATTCCAAGCAATTTAGCTGCTCTTGCCTGTACCCATTTGGTCTTATCAAGAGCATCCATAATGTTTGCCTTTTCTATTTCTTCAATATTTGATATGAGCGAAGACGACCTGTCAGTAGTTTTAACACGGCGTATGCTAAGCGACACAGGCAGGTCGGAAGCAGATACCTGGTTTGAGCCGGTCATTATAACTAACCTTTCAATAGTGTTTTCAAGCTCTCTTACATTTCCCGGCCAATTATAATTCAGAAATACCTGCAGAGCGCTTTTATCGAGAGTTACAGAGCGGTCGTTTTCCTGATTGAATTTCTTCAGGAAGTATTCTATCAACACCGGAATATCCTCTCCTCTTTCCCTTAATGGTGGCAAAAAAAGCGGTATTACATTAAGCCTGTAATAGAGATCTTCCCTGTATTTATTGCGCGATACCAGATTTTCCAGGTCCCTGCTCGTTGCCGCAATAATCCTTACATCTACCTTAATTGTCCTCTCACTGCCTACTCTCTCAAATTCCCTCTCCTGCAGAACACGAAGGATTTTAGGCTGAAGCGTTATAGGAAGGTCCCCTATTTCATCCAGGAAAATGGTGCCCTTGTGAGCAAGTTCGAATTTGCCGCTTCTTGAAGATATAGCACCGGTAAACGCACCCTTTTCATGACCAAAAAGCTCGGATTCAAGGAGGCCTTCAGGAATCGAAGCGCAATTAAATTTTATAAATGATCCCTTGCTTCTCGGGCTCATGTAGTGGATAGCCTTTGCTACAAGTTCCTTACCCGTGCCGCTTTCGCCACGCAAAAGCACTGTAGCCTTTGAACGGGCAACACGAAAAACCGCCTCAAAAACTTCCTGCATACGGTCTGACTTACCGATAATATTATCGATACTGTACTTGCCTTTTAACTCCTGTTTCAGGTCCTCTTTTTCTTTTTCGACTGTTTCATGAGTTTCCCAGAGTTTGACAAACTGGGCTATTTGAGATGCAATAATTTTTAAAACTCTCAGGTCATCATCCACATTTCCATGTTCTTTTGCATAAATCCTGTCAACGCTTAACACACCAAGACCTTCATTTTTCAACATTATCGGAACGCTCAGAAAAGAGATTCCGTCTTTTGCAGGTCTTGACCCTGTTTTGTTGAGAAACAATGGTTCTTGCCCGATATTGGGAATCACCATTGGAATCTTTTTTTCAAGCACTCGGCCGACAATTCCTTCACCAATACGATATTTGCCTTTTGCTATATTATGCTTTGCAAGGCCATGGGCCGCCACAATGCGCATTTCACCCGATACAGGGTCAAGCAGGAAAACACATCCCCTCTGCATTTCGAGAAGGCTTCCGAGGGTAGACATAACGGATGAGAGGTTCTTCTCAAGATCAAAAGATGCGGTAAGCACTTTGCTGACCTCAAGGATCGCAGACAACTCCCTGTTCTTGCGGACGATGAGATCTGTCTTTTTATTAGTGCCTGTTTTCATAATAATGTCAATATTATAGTATACATTCACTCCTCTTCCACTGGAAGGTCATTTTCTACCCACTCATCAATACCGCCTTCGTATACTTTTACATTCGGAATATTCTGAAGTTTTAAGCCAAGGGCCACTTTCTTGGATGCTACGCATTCCCTGTGCTTGCAATAAATGATTATCTCTCCATAAGATTTCAATTCATCCCTTCTGTCTACAACCTCTCGATAAGAAATGGTTTTAGCTCCTTTAATTTTAAATCTGTTTCCGTCATACTTTCCGATCGTATCAACAATAACAAAATCAGTGTCATCATTTATACGCTGCATCAGTTCGTCTTTATTAATGCATTCCAGAGACAGATTAATTTCTTTGTTATATGGCATATTTTTCTCCTAAAAAAAAGTATTTGAAATAATAATTTGAAATATTATACATCAAGAAGGCGGTATTGATTTAAAAAGAATAGACAACAATTCGCGGATTATACTTAGTGACGGTTAACTGCACGATAAGCCAGGCTAGCCGCCGTTTCCTTTAAATATCTTATCCTTGTTGTAAACAGGCAACCCTGTCTATATCGGGTCCTTACCTCATCAAGCCCGCTACCAGACAGATTAATTTTCGGATCTCCCCAGAGTTCAAACGCCAATCTGTACGTTTCAATATCATTCAGATTTATACCCATTATTTCAGCAGCTATCATATCAACAGCCAGCAAATTTTCCCCTGCCACAATAGCGCATGTCTTTTTGGGTGTGCTCTGGATCTCATCAAATTCATTGCCCCATACTCCATCCACAATGCTGAAATGGCTGGGAACAATCTGGTTCATATCGAGAATAGCCTTACGGATAAACGGATGGTACATCAGCTTTTGCTTACGTGTAGGTATAAAACCAAAAATATTTTTCATGCATAATGTCACTCCCGCAAGCGAGTGGGCCTTCATCTTGGCTATGTTAATGATGTAATCATGTGTAAACACATTTGCATTGAATGGCATCTCTTTTGTATGAAAAGGTTTTGGAATCGGTTTCCACACAATTTCGGAAAACCTCATATCTTCAAGACTTACATTCGGAAATTCATCGGCCAGCTGTCGATACCCGAGTTCTTCAAATGCTTCAGCCGTATTACTGCACGATTCTCCGATTGTAATCTGTGGGCAGTCATGAAGCCGTTCAATAACTGCCCGGACAGGGCCTATATCAACAGTCAAACCATCCTGTGATGGGCGTGCACCTGTCAGGTTAGGCTTAATATAAACTCGTTTGCCCGTAACACTGAACCCGATCGCGTCAAGGGCTTCGCAGGTTCCCCTGTAAGCATCATCAGTTTTGGAAAGATAGACATCCGAATGATCCATGATATAAATTTATTATATTATAATTGAATCTTATAGTCTACGGGGGTGAAAGATGCTAATAAATTAATCTTCTATCTCCCACTTTTCGTATGTGTCCGTTGAAAGCTCCTGAAGAAATAAGGACGGTCTTTTGATTATCGAGCCATCGTACCATCTGTTGTCCATGACCGGATAACACAGGTACAGCTCATCTTTAGCCCTTGTAATAGCAACATAAAATATTCGCCTTTCCTCTTCTTCTCCCTCAAGATCTCCCATAGACTTGGCTGATGGAAAACCGCCGTCAATCAGCCCTATTACAAAAACCCTAGACCACTCTAAACCCTTTGCCCTGTGAACAGTAGAAAGCACAATCGATTCCCCTCCCTCATCAGGCTCTACAACATCTTCGGCCTGAACGCTTGTAAGCAGCGCAAGATCGCTCAAAAACTCTCTTGTAGATTTAAAATTGTTTGCATAGTTTGAAAGCTGTTCTATATCCTCTCTTCTGTTTTCATAATTTTCGAAGTTCCCCCTCAGATAAATATCATAACCCCTGTCCAGAATATCTCTGATCGCCTCAGCAGGATGAAGTGCTAAATCTTCATCATTCAGATCACCTACACCGGATTTGAAAGAGTGCCAGTTTTCTTTCCCTCTCTTTGGGAGCATTTTTGCGATATCATCCGACCTGATCAGCTCAAGT
>Ga0255052_10000485_pt1 | contig 32268 bp, 26 predicted proteins | sample JV7_2_21_MG_FD_188632 | JGI IMG/M metagenome (GOLD analysis project Ga0255052, IMG submission 188632) | Seawater microbial communities from Jervis Inlet, British Columbia, Canada - JV7_2_21 | ecosystem: Environmental > Aquatic > Marine > Inlet | place: Canada: British Columbia | collected...
CTTCTGCGGCGCCTGGTCACGGCCAGTCCCTGCTGACGCTGACGAACGATCCGCTGGTCGAGTTAGCGAGCGCCCAGTATGCGACTGCGGCGTCGTAATCGCCTTCCAACGCATACAACAAGATATTGACAGGCACGCCGCTCGGTATCTCACGAACCGCCTGAGAATGTAGCGCATACCGGTCTCTGCCGGATATCGTCCTGCGACTGGTGGTGGCGTCCTGCATCGTCGGCAAGCCATCGGTTAGCAGGATCACATTGTCGGGCCGTGGCGTTAGCTGTCTGATGACCCGATAGGCTGCATGCATGTTTGTGCCGTTTTTCGGTGGGGCCCGGCGCAGCGCCCTGATTGCTTCGTCGATCTGATTGCCGTCGGCCACGTCCAACCAGACGCCATCGCTGCCTTTTACAGCCGGTTTCGCCTCAGTGTTGAACAGGTAAATCTGGAATTTGGCCTTTGTGGGTAGCTGTGTGGCCAGCCAGTCGACGCTCGCGACGGCCTGACGCCACTTGACGGCGCGAAGCTTGTCCCTGTCAGCCATGTTCCGGCGTCGAAGTATGTTGACGATTTTGCTGTCCAGCATGCTTGCCGAGTTATCGACGAGGATGAGCACGCGATCGCCGCCGACTTTGAGTCCGGTCAGGTATTGCCGGTCGCCGATCCCCTTGAACTCTCTGACTCTGGTGCCTTCGGCATCCAGTTCCTTGGCCAGCGCCAGAAGCCGTTTCTTTTCCTTTTCGAGCGACTCTATGTCCGACTGCAGTTTCTCGATTCGCTCAATCTTCGCCAATGTGTCCTTGTCGTACGTCGACAGCTCGGCTTTAAGCTGTTCGAGCAGGGCAATGATTTGCGCAATCTGTCCTTCCGCCCGCACTTTCTCGTCGTCGAGCTGCTCCTTCGTGTTTCTGGCAAGCACGAGATTCTTGCGCCCTTCGAGCACTTCGAATTCGAGCCTGGTCGTCTCGCCCATGAGCTCGCTGTTTTCGGTGTCGGCACTATCCCTGACCTGGGCATTGATGATCATGAAAAACAGGATAACGGCGCCGAGCCCACAACTCATAACGTCGAGGAACGACATGCCGATTATTTGCACTTCTCGTCTTTTACGTGCCATGCGACTCTTCCATGGCGATCAGCTGCAGTTCGTGTCCGGGCGAGCCCAGCCGGAGTACGTCACCCGCCTGCAATACCGCAGACCCGTCAATCCGGTGGCCATTGAGGAACGTCCCGTAACGGCTGTGGTCCTCAAGAACGCACTGGCCGTTCTGACTTCGGACCGAGCAATGCCTCCTTGAAACACCTGGCATCTCGCCCGGCAGCGGTATCGTGCGTTCGCCCTCTGCTATCTTGGTCCCGAGTACAAGTGGCAAATCATCGATCCTGTAGGCCGTGTGATAAAACAGCAGGTGCGTCGGCCGCGCCGAGTGTGCTTGTTCTGCCTGTTCAGACCTGACTTCGACAGCCGCCTGGTCCCAGGGCAGTTGCCGGATAAGGCTGACACCATCGCCGGAGCCTGTCTGATCGTGACAGCGCGCCAGTGCGCCGCGTGCCGTGGCGCCGGGCTCAAGCAGAAAAACTGCGCCGCCGACCCGCGCTTTGAGCATGTCCGCCAGGCCCGGCAACCTTGCCACTCGATCCGACATCTGAATCGCCGGTGTATCCTCTGCGCGGTACAAAGCCCGTAACTTGCTCGCGATACTTTGATATATAGGCGCGGCAGCACCAATCAATTCCAGTGATTCGATCTCGGCTTCATGACTTAATTGCCCGTACTCCACGTCAAGCTTCACGGTCTCATTCGAACAGGCGGCCGTCAGCCAGCCACCGAGCCGGTTGACGAGCATTTGCTCGGTCTGGGCTGTATGCAACGGGTCGAAACGGGACTGCTGCACGAATGCTTCCGCGATTACTCTGATCCACGCATCGTAAAGCGCGTAAATACCACAGGAATCCAGGACCTCGACACGTTCGATCTGGGTCCGCCCGGGTTGCGCAAGACGCGTTAGGCTCGTCGAATGCAGGCTAATGTCGATATGAACCGGGACTGCGTTCTTGTACTCGCGGCGCGTTGCGGCGACGGCCGAATCCACCATTGCGATAACAGGCAGTTTGATTTCCGACGCGATACCAAGAAGGAGGCCGAGATTGTTCGTGCTCATGTATGGCGGCACGGCGACGATGAGGTCCTCGTGTGCGGCCGCCAGCGGGCGCCACATCTGCTCGAGCTGACGACTTGCCAAGTCCGCAGCGCTCAGGTGCCGAAATCGCTGATCGGCAAGCGGTGTCGTTACCAGGTCAGACCAGTAGTTATGCTGAATTCTTCGCGGCATTATTCTGGCTGCCGCGTATGCCTCGTTGCCCGTCGTAAGCCGATCGTCGTCGAGCAACGCGAAGCCGGGCTCGCGATATAAGATTCGCTTTGAATCGAGTGCCGTTATTCCGGCATCGTTTATGTGTGCAGCAACAACACTCAAGCTTAAAAACCTGACAGGCTCAATCCGCTTTCATGTGGCGAATCAGCTTGTCGTCACAATAATGCTCGCTGTCAAAAACCAGATTGTCCTCCAGTAATTGTAGCTGATGTACAAGAAACATCAGAAAAATACTGATCAACAGCGCGATGAACGTAGAGTTGAACGCAACGCCAAGACTCAGGGTCACGCCGGCGATGTCGCCCTGCACCGCCTTGTCGGCCTGCGCGAGTGCCTCACCAATACCTCGAACCGTTCCGATGAACCCGATCGAGGGAATTGCCCAGGTGATATAACGGATCATCGCCAGTTCAGACTCCAGCTTCTCCGCCTCTGATTCGCAAATCGTGTGCGTGCTGGTAGAGACGTCCTGAATATTCCTCGTCGAACTAAAACGCTGCAGTGCGTTGAGCAAGGCTCGCGGCAGCAACATCTTTCGATTCTCCTCGGGCAGCGCTTCCACCTGGCGCGCAAACTCGCGCGTGTCTTCGGGTAATACGCGCATCCCCTCGGCAACAGGCACAAGATCGATGTCGAGCAGTTTTCGTTCGTCGAGAATACTGACCGTCTTGTAAACCATGATGGCCAAGGCCCAGAACATCAGGATGAAACAGGACTCCTGCTCGAGATCCTTGATCAGTACCCAGGTCGATCGTGCCCGGACATAGTCCGGATTTTCCGCGGCAGCCGCGTTTTGTTCCTCGATAATCTGTGCTGCGTTCGGGCGAACGACCGAAACATAGAACGCATGCACGATGATGATCGCGATGATCAATGCGAAGAGCTGAAAAATAAACTCTGTTGGGAGGGTTTTTTTCTTCATATAGCAAAACTCATCATTCGGTGACGATTACGGTCATGGATCAGATATCGACAGGAAAAGCCAGGGACTGATCGGCAGACACGTCCTGGCTCGGTGTGAAGTCGTCTTCGTCTTCCTGCTCGAATCCCTGTTCGTCGAGATCCGAATCGTCCTCTTCTTCGGCGACGTCGGCTACCTCCGCTACCTCGGCTACCACGGTCTCGGTATCACTGGATTCCTCAGAATCCTGCGACCAGGAAACCGTTGCCAGAAATAACGCCAAAAGCACGGTAATCAGGTGTTTCATCATGTCATGCCCATCCGCACAATCTCAGTGTATCTTTGACCACTTCAATCGAATATTGTCTCATGAAATTTCACCTAACGTTGCTTGAGTGAACTTTCACTCAACGTTTCTGGCAATGCGAAATCCGACATCCGTACGTGGCTCCGTGCCGAAATCGCGATAACTCAGTCGCAACTCCATAATGCCCGCGTGGCGCCAGCTCGAGCCGCGGATAACATGGTGCGTACCCTGCCCTGGGCCCACAGGATCGACGACGGCTTGAGTCTGGCCGGGCGTAGGCACCAAATAAATATCGTTCACCCATTCGGCCACATTGCCGCCTCCGTCATGAACACCGAGCGCATTTGCCGGAAATGTGCCAACCGACGCAGTGGACGCATAACCGTCGTCATAGCTCGGCAGAATTGATGGCACGAGTCCGACAGCAGACTGATCGGCATAATTCCCCGCCTCGCCCCGCGGAGGCAGCTTTTCTCCCCAGGGGAACCTGGATGCCTTGGCGCTGCCCTGATAGCGAATCGCCCAGGTCCACTCGGCCTCGCTGGGCAATCGGTAGCCGTTCGGGACCGGATGGATCGACACCCATTTGTCGAACTTCAGTTCGTAGGCCGGCGCCAGGCCTTCTTTCGCGCTCAGCCAGTTGCAGTATTCAGCGGCATCCCCCCAGTTCACGTTTGCGACTGGATTATTGTCACCGGCCAGAGACGCATGAACGTCGGCACCAGAATCGTGCCCTTTCCTGAACTGGGCAAATTCCTTGTTGGTCACTTCCTTTGCACCGATAAAAAATGGCTTGGTCAGCTTTACGGGGACGAGCACTTCATTGGCGCGCCTGCCCTGCTCGCTCCGCGAGGCGCCCATTGTGAAACTGCCGGGTTCGACACGCCTCAAAATCTGATCCTCGGACGTCGTGATCGTCAGCGCAACCGACGCCTGGCGGATCTCCACTTCGGAGCGAAGCCGTACCTGAACCGTTTGCGGATAGCCCGGGCGCGGCGTAATGCTGCGACTGAAGGATTCATATCCTTTACGACGGACTTCGAGACGATGTGGGGCGGAGCTGAGATTCAGCGTTACCGTTCCGGTACCTCGCGCGCGCCCGTCAATATAAACCGTAGCGCTGGACGGATATGAACGCACGGTCACTCTGCCAGTGCGTGCCGTCAGGTCCACGGTCATTTCTTCCCTGGCGGCAGCCTCGAGACGGATCTTGCGCTTCACCGATCCGTAACCGGCCTTGGACATGCCGATTTCATAATTAATGTCCGGAGAGAGCGAGAGATTGACCGGCGATTGCCCCCTGTAGCGGCCATTGACGGTCACGTTGGCAGCGCGGGGTATCGTGTTGACCAGCAGCCGGGCGTTGGCAGGCTCGAGCTGGATAGTCGGAATGAGCTGATTGACATTGGGTGCTGCAGTAATCGTGCCGTCCCACGCCTTGTATCCGTCGAGGATGATGCTGATGTCATGTGACCCTTCGAGCAGCTCGAGAACCATCGGTGTCAGCCCTATCTTTTGCACGCCTTCATAAATTGTGGCGCCGGACGGCTCTGTCGATACATCGACATTTGCCCAGCGTGGGACGAGCTGAACGCGTACTTCTTCCTGGCGGCCGAGGCCGGGGATCTCTAGCACATCGGAAAACGGAAGGAATCGATCGGCCCTGACCGTGACCGAGTGCACCCCGGGTTGCAGTTCGATGGGGCCGTAAGGCGCCTGGCCGACGATACCTTCATCGATCGTAACGATTGCATCGACGACCGGATCGGTTATGACCGTGAGTTGCCCCGGCAACTTTCGAAGTACCAGTTCAAACGTCTGGCTCTGCGCATCACTGACAGTCAGACTCCGGCTGAGATTGTAGTAGCCGTCTTTTTTGACGTGAATGGTGTAACTTCCCGTGCGCAAAAGAAAACGATCGCCCAGGGGAAGTCGAAACCAGCCACCGGTAATCTCGAAATCATCAGGCGCGCCGGGTTGAACTGTAAATTGAACGGACCTCGCACTGAATAGAAGGTAGGACGCAATCACCAACGCCGCAAGTACGCCGCCAATGATTGCCTGCCAGTGATGTTTTCGTGGCTCAACGGTCCGGGCGGCAATATCGGATGCACGCTTGAATGCCGTCGGCGCAATCGCTTCCTCTACAGGCTCGCCGGCCGCGTCCGGTAGCTCCGGCGGCTTCGTCACATAGGCGCTGTCTTCGAGCTGAATTTGAAGCTGTAATGCCCCGCGCTGCTCTCCGATCTCGATCCGGCTGCCAAAGAACTCCAGTGTATCGCCGGCAGTCAGCCGTCTGCTTGTCGTCAACGGCGCGCCGTTTATCTGCAGTGCACCGTCTCCGCCAACGGGTTGTACGAACGGGGCATCGTCAAGTATGTCGAGCAACGCGACGGGGCCGCCACCGGGCCCCGGCAAGCGTAGTTCACATTCAATGCCGGTGCCGACCCGCAGCGGCAGACGCTCAATGTCTATTCGCCGTTCGCCTTCTGCATCGAGAATTACTACGGCGTCAAAACTCAAATCTGTTCCTCGCAACGGACAATAATGGGTTGAAGATCGATCTCCGGAGATACTTTGAACTCGAGCCGCACATCGCGGTAGCCGGGCCGACTGCCTACCGCCACGTAAGAACCGGGGCGAAGGCTAATCTCCTGCGAATCGAATCTGCCTAGTTTACCAACCCTGAATATCACAACGTCAGTTGCATTATCGGAAATCAGACGAACGGTTTGTTCTGTTGTCGCCCGTTTGAGCAACCGGGATAGCTGATTTTTCTGGTCGTCTAGTCGCGGGCCGACAGACGGCATGCGGATTATTTCGAGTAGCAAATCCGTCGCAGCCTGCATAGTCGAAGGGTTGCTAAGACTGTCAGGATCCGCAATATATTTCTCAAGCGTCTCGTGCAGAGCAGCTCGCCCACGTGCCCGTGCCAGACCTGCATGCGCAAAATCCAGATCGGGATCAACTTCGAGAATCGCATTGTACTTTTCAACGGCAGCATCCCACTGCTCCTTGCCCTCGAGCGCTGTTGCTTCGCGCTCCAATACCGCAATTTTTTCGAGTCGAATGCCCTGATCGACCTGCAGCAAGCCATCGGCAGGCTCCCGTGAATCGGATTGCAAGGCCTGTGCGGTCCTGAATGCGGCACGGGCTGTCGGAAAATCGCCGTCGGCCAGGGCCTCAAGCCCTTCCGTCATTCTCTGGTCGAACGACATCTGATTGCTTGCCACCAGGACGCGTTGCAGTCCGTCCACCGCCGCTTGCCATGCGGCGTCGAGCGCCAGCGCTTTCTCGAAAGCGAGCCTCGCCGCATCGAGATCGAGATCTTGCTCAAGTTTGACGCCCTGCCTTGTCAGACTCATGACCAGGTCAAGATTTTTGGCACGCGTAAGACCATTATGCGCTTCGGCATGACCCGGACTAATCGCCACAGCAAGTTCATAATGGCGCAACGCATCAACGCTGTCGCCCGCTTCAAGGGCGGTACGCCCGTTGTTCATCGTTTCCTCGAAAACCACGTCCACCTGGTCGAGAAGAGGATCGATTATCGTGATGGCTTCTTCATACTTTTCAGCCGCCAGCTTGTAGTTCCGCTGGAGGTATGCGCGATCGCCGTCGGCGTAGATTTCCTGCGCTTTCGTATACACCTGACCGCCCCAGCGACCTACCGCCCTTGCCTCAAGCGTTTCGAGTTTCGACAACAATTCACCGAGCGCTTGTTCGGTATCGTGTTTTGCGCGTACTTGTCGGGTGCGCTTCGTGAAGTCACTAATGTTTTCATTGAATGACAGATCGTCGTCGGCACCGGGCGATTGTGTTTCTCCGTCCGGAACTATCGCCACCGGCTCAGATGTCCTGCCCCCTCGATCGCCGACGAATTTCGGCAAAACAAAAACAATTGCCAGAAAAATGAGGAGTGCCCCGGCCAACGCACCGGCAAGCACGCGTGGAGGCATGCCGGTTCGTTGCTCCGATTTGCGTGATGCCACCGGCTGTGTGTGTGTGCGGTGCTCGAGGGGATGGATGGTTGGCTCGATGGGGACAACATCAATGTCTTCGACACCGGCGACAATTCGGGCAGGTACCGGACCGGCATCAATTCCTGCGTCCCGTAGTCTCCGGGCCACGGATTCGGCGTCCGGGCGCGCGCTCGGATCCCTGGCCCGCATTTGCGAAACGAGTGTCCCGATCGACGCAGGAACGGCGGTACCATTCTTCGCCGTCAACGGCTCCGGATCCTTGTTCAGACTATCGTCAGCCGTCCCCGGGTGTGGGGGGCGCCCGCTTATCAGTTCGTAAATCAGGGCGCCGAGGCTGTAAATATCATCTTCAGGTCTCGGCGCCTCCCCGGCGAGCTGCTGGGGGCTGGAGGCAATCGGTGAGCCGCCTGTCGCCCCATGATCCTGATCGGAACGCGCCGCAACACCAAAATCGATCAGGTAAGGCACACCTCTGTCATCCAGCAGAACATTAGTCGCCTTTACGTCCCGGTGAATGACGTTCTTCCCGTGGGCATAACGCAGCGCATCTGCAATCAGCCCGATCGGCCGCAATACGACCTCGACGTCCTCGCCCACCAGCACAGCGATGTCCGGGCCACCGATATATTGCAGGCTGTAAAAGGGACCCTCATCGTCATCGTGGTATTCGAATACGCGAACGATGTTGGCATGCATCAACCTGGAACCAAGCTGCCATTCTTTGCGAAGGAATTTGCAATAGCCAGCGTTGTCGGCCAATTCGGGCAACAGAAACTTGAGCGCGACAGATTTTTCGGTCCGGCGATCCTGCGCAAGCCAGATTTCCGACATGCCACCCGAACCAAGCCGGCGGACCAGCGTGTAACGATCAGCTAGCTGTGCACCTTTTTCCAGGACGCGCATGTATTTCTACGTTCTGATATCAACCTGACGGTTGCTCGCCCCTGGTCGGCACACCAACTTCAAGCGGCCCCGAAAAGCCGGTCTCCGCCTCGTAGATTTGTTTGAGAAGTCGGCGCCAGCTTTCGTACTGTGCCGTGGCCGTGCCAGTCAGGCGTCGGGTCTCACCTTGAACAGTAATGACCATCGGCGCCGCTTCCGAGCCAAAGGACTCGGACAACTCCGAGATCGACTCGAGGTGTATTTTGGCTTCGCTTCGCCGGGTCAGGCCGCTCATAATGGCCTCAAACCCCTTCGTGATACCGACAGTCTGCATGCCGCGTTTCATTCTCCGCGTCGAAGAGTGCGAACTATTGTCTGTGTCCATGGCAACCGAGCCGGCCAGCACCACAACGCCCAGGAGGGTACGCATCGCTGCCGATCGCCTGACCTGCCGGTAGTTTACCTGCTCTTCGCGAGAAATCTTGCGCCAGCCCTCGTATGGAATTGCGATCCCGTAATAGAAATTTGCATAGTGTTCGTTCAAGGTATCGACGACGAGACGGTCGCGTTCGCGAATCTGTCGTAGTCGGGCGGCCGTCGGATCGTTTTCTGCCGGCAGGCGAACAATGCTTACAGTTCCATCTTTGTTGTTCGTAAGGTGGTCACCGAACGACAGCGGTGCCATGTCACCGAAAAACTGCAGCTCCGACACCTGCCTGATTCGTTGAACCTGTTTCGCCGGAAGCGCCGCCACATATTCGCGCAGGTCGTTTGAGAAATCGTTAAACACGTTCTGATATGGGTCGTTGGAACGGTCGCGATACTCGTTATAGGACGAGATTCCGGTCTGCGTTTCATAGACCTTTTCGAACCACTCATGGCCCATTGCGTCCTCGACCTTGAGCTTCAATTCCACATACTCGCCGTCGGATTTTTCGATGACGCCGCTGACGATGACATCTGTGAAGGCGCTACGTGATGGAATCACGCGCACGGCTCCCCAGTGGCCGGTGGCTTGCAGCGTTGTTTTCAGGTGATAGGGCAGATAGCGAACTTCCGCTGATCGCACTTCCTGATAAATGCCGGTTTTTACCGAATCGTTGTCTTCAGGGACGCCGTCGTCAAACTCGACAACGCCGATGTCTAGGAGCATTTCCTCGGGTGGGGCAACCTCGGCAACGTCGAGATGGTTTATTTCCGCGGTGATGACTTCATTGACGGCGCAGCCGGATACCATCCATGCTGCAACGATCAGAAAATACGATTTCTTTACCATCACGACGGACGGTTCTCCTTAAAGGCCATTGTACTTACGGTATTCTTCCCAGAGTCGCTCTCGCAATTCCGGATCATCTTCGGCCAGCGCCGCTTCATACAGTTGCCTGGCAACAATATCGTCCCCAACATTTTCCATGATGTCGTCGGGACGGCGGGCCTGGATATCTTCCTCACTCATGCTGTCGATCGATGACTGCCGTTCATCGGTGGGATTAAGAATGGAAACCGAACCACTGGTGCTGTTGCCGCCGGCCTGTCCGCCAAGACCGACCGTCCCGCCGGATCCGCCGGACCCGCCGCCAGTGCCAAAACCCTCAGTGTTCCGGCTTACGGTGGAAATTTCCCTCTGTTCTTCCATCAGGACTTCGTCGAAGTCTCCTACAGATTCGTCCAGCTCTTTGCCGAGACGCGCGGCGCGCTCCGCATCCGTTTCACCAGGATATTGACCGACGCCGCCGGCAGCACCCTCACCGCCTGGGCCCCCGGCCTCGTCGGCAGTCGCACCCTCGCCAGCCGCGCCACCGTCACTACATTCCCCGGTCTGGCCCATGCCGCCGACACCGCCAGGCAGGCTAATCCCGCCGCAATCGGGATCGCCACCGGCGCCATCCTCGCCATCACCGTCACCATCGCCGTCACCACCAGCACCTTCCATTGTCGCGCCACCGATGCCGGGAATCTCGAGTCCGGGAAGACCACCACCCGAACCACCGGCAGAACCACCTGCAGAACCACCGGGCATGCCAGCGCCACCTGCCGAACCACCGCTCGAAGAGTCGCCACCGGACGAGCCACCACCTGCAGAACCGCCGCCGGATGAATCACCACCTGAAGAACCGCCGCCCGAAGAACCGCCGCCCGAAGAACCGCCGCCGGATGAACCACCACCCGAAGATCCGCCACCCGAAGAACCGCCACCGGAAGATCCGCCGCCCGAAGAACCGCCACCCGAAGATCCGCCGCCGGATGAGCCACCCGACAAGTCCATCGATGCACAGCCACTGGCGAGCACCACGACGATCAGGGCCGCGGCTAGCAGCTTGAACCGACGGCAAAACGAGCCAGAATTGCTGATTATGTTCATTGCCTTAGCGCCTCTTTCGAATAGTCAAACTGCCAATGAGAAACTGCTGCCGACCGGTCACGGCCACAGCTTTGTCATTGCTTAGATAGGCATTACAGGGCCTGAGTTCCATCTGTCTCCATATTATGCCTGACCGTCTCAAGCTTATGCATGACGCGGATGACATTAATACGCTGTGATGGGTCCCGCAAGCGTAAATCCTGTCGCCGACCTGGCTTATCACCAGCGCAACACCCTACCCTAAGGCACTGTTTCTCAGTCGTTTTCAGTTTTGTTCATCGCCCCCGTCCGCGAATACTACTTGCCCCTCAAGCTAAACGGCTGGCGCAGGTCGATCGTTGACAGACAGGCAAAAAAAAGAGGAACCCTCAGGGCAGCTCAAAAAACCGCTTATTTTTGTGTAAGTGCAGGGAAGCACGGCGCGCGGGGAGCCGGAGTGACTATGCGATACATAAGGACTCGAGCACGGCGCTGACGCAGCGATCGCGGCAAACAGGTGGTGTGCCTGGCGCTTCCCAGGGCGCAGCCTTTCTAATTGAATGCAAACTCGACGCAATCAGGTCGTCGAATCGTCCGTCGGCTCCCCGTGATGCCGCCGGTGCCGGAATCCGTCCCGCATCTTGCCTCTGCGTTCCGACAGTTCGACCTGTTGTTCAGGCGTGAGCTCGCCGTTGACCTGCGCCATTACGCGACCGTGTAACAAAGTCAGTTGCGTGGCCACCTCACCGTTCTCGGCTGCCAGCTTCTGTAGTTTCACATCGTAGTCTGTATCGGAGACGTTCAGGGCGTGCATGGCCTCGCGATTCGCCTTCGCCCGCTCACGAAGAGCGTTTGCTTTCGGCCTGGCGTCTTCGACGATATTGCGAATTGCCTGTTCCTGCGCATCGTCCAGCTCGAGCAGCCGGCTCATATGCTCGACCATTCGATCAAAGTTGGAGCCCCCGTGCATCATGCCGGCGTGCGCGCGATGCATCCCGCGATGGTCATAGTCGTCATTCTCCGGCCCTGCCCAGACAGCACCCACGAGAAAAACCGTAAGACCAATCGGTACGAACTGTAGTAGTCGCTCCTTCATCGTCATTCCTCCGAATTCGTTTAACAGCGTTGCAGGATAATCAGGATAACGATATGACCGCGCGAAAACGTCAGCATTAGCACGAGCTTTGCAAAGAATTGTCAAGTCGCCGTTGCGTCGTCGTCTGCTTTGGCACACGATGTGTTCCTCGCGCAAAGTGAGATCGCTGACCCGAAGTGAATAGAGATTACCTTTCGACCAACGTTATTCTGATCGATGACGATCGGGAACTCGGCGTCATGCTGACAGACTTTTTGAGACCGGACAGGCTCGAACTGACCGTCTGTGGAAGCGGCGAAGACGGACTTGCATGTCTGGCCTCCGGAGATTTCGATCTTGTCATTCTCGACATCATGCTGCCTGGCATCAGCGGCCTCGATGCACTGAAGCAGATCCGGCGCACGAGCGACGTCCCGGTCATCATGCTCACGGCACGAGGCGACGATGTGGATCGAATAATCGGGCTCGAGTTCGGCGCCGATGATTATCTTGCAAAACCTTTCAATCCACGCGAACTCGTCGCGAGAATAAAAGCAATTCTGAGACGATCGCACCGGGAAGCGCCGGAATCGGATCAGCTAAAGCTCGGCGAGATCGAGTTGCGGCCGCGCACCCGCCGTGCCTCTGTAGGCGATGATGCCTTGCGCCTGACCGGCACTGAATTCGAAATTCTCAGATGCCTCCTGGAAACACCGGGAGAAGTCGTGAGCAAGGAGCAACTCAGCGAACGCGCATTGGGCCGCCGGCTGCTGCCCTATGATCGAAGCATTGACACCCATATCAGTAATCTGCGGGGCAAGCTCGAGCAGGCAGGCAATCACAAAGAATCCATACAGAATCAGCGTGGCGTGGGTTACCTGCTGATTCCGGGCGAATAAAGGCCTGCCCGTGCGAAGCCTTCTGATTCGAATATTTCTCTCCTTCTGGCTGATCATCGCCATCACAATCGGCATCGCCGCGGTGACGGGCTTCTATTACTCGGAGAGATCGCGAGTGGCGTTCGAAAACTTCGAACACGGCGACACGATACTGGAAGCCAGCGTAGCGCTTGACAAGAATGGCCGCGAAGGGCTCACACACTGGCTGAAAAATTTCCCGGGCAGTCAGAGTATTACGATCTATGTCCTGGATGAAAAACGCCGGGACATCCTGGGCCGTCGGATCCCCCCCCATATTACGCGTATGGTGAGCCGGCACAGACGTCACTTGCCGCCGCCCGGCATGGGTCGGCATGACCCCCGTAATCTGCGCCGGGCGCGGCCCCTCTCGCAGCTCGTATCGGCCGATGGGCAGGTCTATACGCTCATCGTTTCACCGACACGGCATCCGCCGTATTCGGGTCGCATGCCCGTCAGGTCTCTCCTCTTTGTCGTGGCACTGATTGTGAGCGGAGTCGTTTCCTATTTGCTGGCCCGGGCAATTGCAAACCCAATCAAAAAGCTGCGCGACGCAACCGTATCGCTGGCCGACGGGAACCTGGAAATGAGAGTTGGGGCATCCGTGGGCAAGCGGCGCGATGAACTGGGCATGCTGGCCAGAGATTTTGACTCGATGGCCGACAAGCTGGCGCGGGCGGCGGCGCAACAGACAGAATTATCACAAAACATTTCACACGAACTTAGATCGCCGCTTGCTCGCATGCGTGTGGCCCTGGAGTTGGCCAAGCGAAAAGCTGGCGATTTGTCCGAATTTGACCGCATCGACGCGGAGGCGGAGCGCCTGGACAAGCTGATTGGGCAGATTCTTCATTACACTCGCCTTGACTCGAACCCGCAGAAAGAGCCTGTCCAAATCAACATTGGCGATTTGATCAGGGAAGTCGCCGACAACGTCAATTACGAATGCAAGTCAGACGGCATCGATGGTGTGAGCGTCGAGGCCAGCTTCGATGCGTCGCCGACAATGCATGGCTACGCCGACGCGTTAATCAGCGCAGTCGAAAACATACTTCGCAATGCCGTGCGCCACAGTCCACCCAATGGCGCGGTATACATTCGACTCAGCCAGGAAGACGCGACTGCGAGAATCGAAATTCTGGACCAGGGCGAGGGTGTAGACGATTCTGATTTGCCGCGACTATTCGAGCCCTTCTATAGAACAAAGGAGGCGCCGGACACCGGCACCGGGCTCGGATTGGCCATCGCCGAACGGGCAATTCAATTAAACGGGGGAGAGGTCAGTGCGCACAACCTCACGGACGGCGGACTTCGTGTCACGATAAAACTGCCGATGAGTTAGTTGGGGACGTATCCCACTTTTTTTGTCTCCCAAAAAAATGGGATACGTCCCCAACTAACCCTGCATCTCCAATAAACTAAAACGCCGGCGAATTAATAGGGGATCTACTTTATTTTTTGGGAAAACAAAAAATAAAGTAGATCCCCTATTAATTCTCGATTCATCGTCGGTGCGGTTTTCGGAACAGGATTACCGACAGGTCGTCCGGTTTGCTAGGCTGCAGTTTCGACTCGTTGATCATTCGATGATGCGCGAGTCTGGTTATTGATTCGATTGCCTTGTCGAGCGGTCCTTTGCGCATGATGTTGATGACTTCATTGATATGAATGTTGTCGGTTAGTCCGTCGCTCGCCAGAAGAACAGTATCCCTCGGCCGCAATTTGACCGCGGGTCCGATGTCGATGCGCATGTCGTTGGTACCGATAAAGTTGGATACAAGGTGTCTTTCTTCGTGGTGCAGCGCCTCGCGCTTGCCGAGGAATCCAGCTTCGACGGCAAAGCCAGTTGGCGAGTGGACCATCGTCTGCGATTTAATGCGGCCCCGCTGCCCGACGATGACTGCCTCAGAGTCGCCGACCTGGTATGTACGTGCAATCAAACCCTCAATCGTGACCACGGTCATCGTCGTCGCGGCGCCGTTGCCGATTTCGAGCACGGCCTGATTCGCTGCTTCGATGCCATCCAGTATGGCCGTGCGAAGTAGCATCGTTTCCGTCAGTGCCACATGTAGAGCCTCTGCAAGCTTGGTAACTGCAGTTTGGGAGGCGCGCCTTCCTGCCGGCAGCCCGCCAACTCCATCGGCGACTGCCAGCACGACGGCATCATACCCGTAAGGAATTGCGGCGACGGTATCTTCGTTCTCTGTTTCTTTATCCGGCGAGCGAGCGGTATAAGCGACGATAGAGCCACCGCCCAGTTGTGCCTCGATGCTGTCAGGCTCGGTCGCGCCATCCAGCATAGCGATATCATCGCCCGACACGGTCATTCTTGTGATTTCCCGCTTCTGTGCATTATTCCCGCCTTGTCGGCTCCCTGCACCAGGCACAGTAGTTCCAGTATTCTTCTACGATGCCCCACTTGCAGGCGCGGCAACGGTGTTTGCTCCCCTCAATCTTCCACGGCCGTCTGACCTTCATTCGACACCAGGGGCAATAGCGCATGAACGGCATCAATGGTTCCCGGCACCGCTTGTTTGCGCAGCGGCTGATGTAGCGCTTATCCGGGTAAAAGCGGTTGGTTTCTGCTTCGAAACCGGGACCGTAACACCACGGGCAGTAGTCCCAGTCATTCTTCACGCCGCGTTCACAACGGGGGCAGTGCGCCGGCATGCGGCTGGCGGCGCCGCGCGCCGGATTATCGAAGCCGCACCAGGGGCAGGCCTGCATGTTTTCTGCGACCGGGCCCTCGCAACGGCGGCACTGATGCCGTGTCTCCAGCACGCTTCTGAATTGCCGTTGGAATTCTCGCCACTGCAACTGGCGCCAGGATCCGCCTTGTTTGCTAAGCCGTTTCGAGCGCGAACGCCGTTGCTTGCGCGTCCGGCTCTGCAACCGCAGAAACGCTGCCTGCATCTGAATCGCGTTCCGGTACCTGTCTGCCGGGTCGAGTTGAATCGCCCGGCGCAACATCTCGGCAAATTCCGGCCTGACCCGCTTTCTGATTTGCTCGTTGCCAACCATCGGCCAGGCAAACGGCCACTCCGGCAGCTTGCCCGAAAACAGGCGGTACAGCACGAGGCCGAGCGAGAAAACGTCCGACTGAAATTTCGGGCGGCCCATGGCCTGCTCCGGCGCGATGTAATCGATCGTCCCGGAGCCGGAGGCTTTGAGTGTCCGCAGACTGAGCTTGGCAAATCCGAAATCCGCGAGTTTCAGTTTATTTCCCGGAAACAGAATAAAGTTTTCGGGTTTGATGTCGCAGTGAATTATCTTGTGCTCATGCGCGAACGCCAGTGAGGATAGCGCCTGAGCAGCAATATCAAGTGCGCTCGCGGTAGATATGCGTCTTACGATGCGATCGGCGAGCGACTCGTCGCCGAGATTCATGGCGATGACAAGCCGGTCATCGATATAACTCGCGTTTTGCACCGACAGTATATTCGGGTGCCGGAGTTTAACGGCGACCTTCACTTCGTGCAGCAACTGTTCTTCGGTGAGACCGCCGCTCAACTTAGGAATCTTGAGCGCGACTCTCGTTTGGTGAATCGTGTCGAACGCCCTGTAGACGTCGGCCAGAGGGCCGGACGCAATGCGGCTGATTATTCGATACTTACCGAGCTTTTGCCGGGCACGTAGCATTGTGCGTCAATCTACCTCAAACAATTTCAAACAGTCCGGCCGCGCCCATGCCGCCGCCAATGCACATCGTACACACGACAAACTTGGCATTGCGCCGTTTTCCTTCCATCAAGGCGTGCCCGACCAGCCGCGCGCCCGACATGCCATAAGGATGCCCGATAGAAATCGCACCGCCGTCTACATTGAGCAACTCGTTTGGTATGCCGAGCGTATCGCGACAATAAATCACCTGCACGGCAAATGCTTCATTGAGTTCCCACAGGCCAATGTCGTCCATTGCAAGGCCGCTTCTCTCCAGCAACTTCGGAACGGCATAAATGGGCCCGATGCCCATTTCGTCCGGTTCCGTGCCGGCGACGGCGATACCGCGATAGATACCGAGCGGCTCAAGCCCCCTTTTCTCGGCCAGCTTGCTGTCCATCACGACTGCAGCCGAGGCGCCGTCTGAGAGCTGGCTCGCATTCCCGGCTGTGATATGGCCGTTCTCGAAGACGGTTTTGAGACCACTCAATCCTTCAAGCGTCGTGTCAGGCCGGTTGCCTTCGTCTTTCTCGAGCGTTACTTCGTGAAAACTGATTTCTTTCGTCTCCTTGTCCATGACGCCCTTGCTTACTGTAATCGGCACAATCTCGTCGTCGAATGCGCCCGCTTCCTGCGCCGCTGCCGTCCGCTGCTGACTTTGCAGTCCAAACTCGTCCTGTTGCTCACGGCTGATGCCGTAACGTTTTGTGACGACCTCGGCCGTCTCCAGCATCGTCATATAAATGTCGGGTGCCGCTTCAAGTGCATTGGGATCCGACGCCCGGTAGCGGTTGTAGTGTTCGTTTTGTACGAGACTGATTGATTCGAGGCCACCACCGACAACGATCGGCATGTTGTCTTCGAGAACCTGTTTCGCGGCGATGGCGATTGCCATCATGCCCGAGGAACACTGCCGGTCGACAGACATGCCGGCGACGGTTACGGGCAGACCGGCCGCAATCAGTGATTGACGTGCAACGTTCTGCCCGCTCGAGCCCTGCTGCATTGCGCAGCCCATAATGACGTCATCGATCTCATCGGCTTCGACGCCGGCGCGACTGACGGCCTCGCGAATAGCGTGCGCACCCAGCGTCGGCGCTTCAGTGTTGTTGAAGGCCCCCCTGTAAGCTTTTCCTATCGCTGTGCGTGCTGTAGATACAATGACCGCTTCTTTCACGATTTACTCCTGTTTCGCGCCCTGCGGATTATCAAAGCTTGATGCCGAGCGTTTTTGCCGCTCCGGTGAGAAACTTCTCGGTCTGCTCGCCGCCATACTGCAGCTCGCGCATGCCTTCCGTCTCCGCAATCTTGTCCCAGCCCGCAGCGACGTTTTCGGCATCCAGGCTATCGGGTTTTAGAAATATGCCCGGCGTCTCCTGAATCGTTACCTTTGCAAAGCCGCCGGCACCCGCGGCGATAATTCGCCGGGATGGCGCATCTTCGCTGCACATGAAAATCACGGCCGGCGTCACCGCCTCGGGTTGCAGTAATCCCAGTAATTTCTCCGGTATCACGTCCTCTGTCATTCTTGTCGCGGCAATCGGTGATAAGGCGTTGACCTTGATACCGTATTTGTGACCCTCCAGGCCCAGCGTGTTCATCAGACCAACCAGGGCCATCTTGGCCGTTCCGTAGTTGGACTGGCCGAAGTTACCGTAAAGGCCGGTGGACGAGGTCGTCATGACGATGCGGCCATATTGCCGCCCCCGCATGTGCTCCCATACGGCCTTGGTGCAATTGACTGAGCCTTTCAGATGAACGTCCATGACCATCTGAAAATTCGCAAGGTCCATTTTGGCAAATGTCTTGTCTCTCAGGATGCCGGCATTGTTGACCAGCACATCCACCCTGCCCCATTTGTCGATTGCCTGCCCCACCATCGCCTCGACCTGATCATACTCGGCAACATTCGCGCCGTTCGCGATCGCCTTACCGCCACTGCCGACGATTTCTTCGACCACGGCCTGTGCTGCTTCGCTCGAGCCACCGGAGCCGTCACGGGCGCCACCCAGATCATTAACGACGACACGCGCCCCCCGCCGCGCAAATTCCAGTACATGAGATTTTCCCAGGCCATTGCCCGAACCCGTAACGATCACGACCTGATCGTCGAATCGAATAGTCATTTTGTTAATTCCTCAAAAAATGTTTCAGCTTACTGAACGATGAACATACTCAGAATTTCTGCGACGACCGCCGGTTTTTCTTCGCCCTTGATTTCAATCACGATCTCATTTTTTGCCAGTAGCCGCCCCGGGGCTTTTTCGTGCACTTCCTTAAAGGTCACCCTGCCACGGACTTCGCTGTTAACCAGTACGGGCTGCAGAAAACGCACCTTGTCCGAGCCGTAATTGAGAACCATCACCGCGTTATCGGGCACCACGGAGCACTGCGACAGGAAGTGCGAAATCAGCGACATGCTCAGATAGCCATGCGCAATGGTCGCGCCGAACGGCGTTTGTGCCGCTTTTTCCTCATCGATGTGGATGAATTGGTGGTCGAGCGTCGCATCGGCAAAACGATTGATCCTGTCCTGGTCGATCAATACCCAGTCAGATGGGTCAGTCGGCTTGTCGATGTACTGGCCCAGTTCTTCTATTGGCACAGTCGGCATTGTTCTTATCTCCTTTGATTCGAAGTGTACCGGCTTTAAAGGGCAATGGTGCCGGGCACTGACTTATTTGGCGGACATGGATTGCGATGCTTACCGCAGAAACCGTGGCCGCAGGGATGCGGGCCCCGAGCCTGCATGGAGGTACTTGCGGCGTGTCTTTGAGGCAAGCCTTGCAGTCCATGTCCTTTTGATTGTGGTACTGAATTATGAAACAGCGGTGGGTCCGTCCTTTTTTTCGGCTCAGGTCTTTACACGCGCTACGGCGTCAAGCCAGCCTTTATACAGGCGATCCCGTTGCGTGTCCTTCATATCAGGTTCGAACAACGCCTCCCGCCGCCAGAGATTTTGCAGGACTTCGGTCGATGCAAATATGCCACTCGTCAATCCCGCCAGATAAGCTGCGCCAAGCACGGTTGACTCGACATTTTTCGGGCGCTCGACGGTCAGATTCAGAATGTCCGACAGAAATTGCAGGAACCAGTCGTTGGCAACCATGCCGCCGTCGACTCTTATGATGTTTGGTTGAATGCCGTCGTCCGCCATCGCGTTGATCAGGTCCTTCGTTTGATAGGCCACAGCCTGCAGCGTAGCCGTCACGATTTCGCTGATACCACTGTCCCGGGACAGGCCGAGGATTGCGCCGCGTGCATCCGGATCCCAGTACGGTGCCCCGAGACCGGCAAACGCCGGCACGACGTGCACGTTCTCCACGATTCCGGTCTCTTCGGCGATGGCAGCCGAAACTCCCGCCGAGTCGATAATCTTGATCTGGTCCCGCAACCACTGTATCGCCGATCCGGCAACAAAAATGCTGCCCTCTATGCCGTATGTAACTTTGCCATTCAGTCGGTATGCGACCGTCGTCAACAATTTGTTCCTCGACTGAAGCGCTGTCTCACCGGTGTTCGCAATTACAAAGCAACCAGTACCGTATGTACTCTTGGTTATGCCAGTCTCAAAACCGGCCTGCCCAATTAACGCTGCTTGTTGATCACCGGCAATACCGCACACCGGTATCGCAGCGCCGAGTACGGCCGCATCTGTCGAGCCGTATTCCGCTGCGCTGTCCCGGACTTGTGGCAACATCGAATCAGGAATGTCAAAGAGCCCAAGCAATTCATCGTCCCAATCCTGCGTGTGAATATTGAATAGCATCGTGCGCGACGCGTTGGTCGCATCAGTCGCATGCACAAGGCCGCCGGTCAGGCGCCAGAGAAGGAAAGAATCGACAGTACCGAACGCAAGCTTTCCGTCCATTGCCATCTGGCGCGCATTCGGTACCTGATCCAGAATCCAGGCGAGCTTGGTCGCCGAGAAATACGGATCGAGGCGCAATCCCGTCTTGGCGATAACGGTTTCTTCCGCACCCTCGTCCTGGAGTTTCCGGCAGTAGTCGGCGGTTCGCCGATCCTGCCAGACGATGGCCCTGTGCACACACTCGCCGGTGTCGCGATGCCAGACCAGCGTTGTCTCACGCTGATTGGTGATTCCAATGGCGGCAATCTGATCCAGGCTTGCACCGCTTTCTTGCAGGGACTTTTTGGTGACACTGAGCACCGAGCCCCATATTTCTTCGGGGTCGTGCTCCACCCAACCCGGCTGTGGATATTCCTGGGGAAATTCCTGTTGGGCGCTGGCGACGACGGCAGCCGTACTGTCGAAGATCACTGCGCGACTGCTACTCGTGCCCTGGTCAATTGCCAACAGATACTTTGTCACAGGTCTACGCCTGCGAACACTGGATTATTCAGTCTGATTTCTTGGCCGACCTCGGCCGGCTTGGGCAAAACGCCCTGACGCTCTGTAAATTCCTGCAGCGCCGACAATATGGATTGAGGCCATGGCGTTACTCGCCGGCTGGTCAGATCAACGTGCAGAGCCAACCACTCGGCCGTCGCAGCCAGGTAGTGTCTGTCCGCGTGATACATGCGCTGAAAGTGGTGGATGCGCTTCTCATCGTAAGCCAGGATCTGTGTCGTAACGAGCAACGGCGCGTCTTCCATGAGCTCCATTTGATAGGTGATGTGGCATTCGACTGCGAACGTCGAACAATTGCTGGACTCGACATATTCAGATGTGATGCCCAGCTGGTCCCAGAGCGGATCTAAGCCAAAATCAAACGCGAGCACATAGTAAGCAACATTCATATGGCCGTTAACGTCGATCCATTCGGGCAGGACTTTCCCGCTTGCGACCGAGACACCCGCGGTCTCTTTGTAGGCTGTCTGGTCCGAGGTCATCATTCCACTGCCAGTTCGGCCAGATCGCGGAAATATTCCAACGCTCCGGGGTTCGCCAGCGCATCCGTGTTCTTCACTTCCTCTCCGTGTACGGCAGATCGAACCGCAAGCTCCACGATTTTACCGCTGATTGTCCTCGGAATCTCCGGCACCGCAATGATTTTGGCAGGAACGTGACGCGGCGTTGTATTGTCCCGAATGACCTTGCGAATTTTTTGCTTTAAATCCTCATCGAGTTCAATGCCGTCCCGGAAAACCACAAAAAGGACGACGCGTACATCATCGTCCCAGTCCTGACCGATGGCTATGCTCTCCAGAATTTCGTCGAGCTTTTCTACCTGCCGGTAAATTTCCGACGTCCCGATACGAACCCCGCCCGGGTTCAGGACAGCATCCGAGCGGCCGTGTATGAGCATGCCACCCCTGTTCGTGATTTCCGCATAGTCCCCATGCGCCCATATGCCGGGGAATCGCTCGAAGTAAGCGGCGTGATATTTCGCGTTGTCGGGATCGTTCCAGAATCCGACCGGCATCGAGGGAAACGCCCTGGTGCAGACCAGTTCACCGTTTTCATTCGTGATCGATTCACCACGTTCGTTGAAAATTTCAACCGCCATAGCGAGCGCGATGCACTGCAACTCGCCGCGCCGGACCGGCAATATCGGATTGCCCGTGGCAAAACAGCTGATAATGTCGGTGCCGCCGGAGATCGACGCAAGCTGGACGTCTGCGGAGATCGCGTCATAAACATAGTCGAAGCTCTCGGGCGCCAGCGGCGAACCGGTCGAGAGAATGGCTCGCAAGTCCGGTAGTTTGAATTCGTCCTTAGGCCGTACGCCCGCTTTTTCCAGTGCTGATATGTATTTTGCGCTCGTACCGAAGACAGTCAGTTTTTCATCTTCGGCCATCTTCCAAAGAACCCGGCCGTCATCGAAAAACGGCGATCCATCGTAAAGAATGATCGTCGCACCCGAGGCGAGGCCGCTGACGAGCCAGTTCCACATCATCCAGCCACAGGTCGTGAAATAGAACAGCCGATCACCGCTCCCAATATCCTGATGAAGCACGTGCTCTTTCAGGTGTTGCAAAAGCGTCCCGCCAACACCGTGGACGATGCATTTGGGGATACCTGTCGTACCGGACGAGTACATGATGTAAAGCGGGTGATCGAACTCGACCTGGGTAAACTCGAGTGTTGCGTCTTTTCTGGCGAAATCCTGCCAGCGTACCGCAGCGCGGATGTCGTCAATCCGGAACTCCTGGCTCGAAAAAGCTGCGATAACGGTGCATTCAATGCTGTCGATGGCTTCGAGAACGCCTTTGACTGATTCAAGGCAATCATGCCGCTTGCCGTTATAGAAATACCCGTCTGCGCAAAACAATACTTTCGGCTTTATCTGTCCGAAGCGATCTACAATTCCATTAATGCCGAAGTCGGGGGAACATGAGGACCAGATTGCGCCGATGCTGGTAGTCGCCAGCATCGCGATGATCGCCTCCGGACAGTTCGGTAAAAAACCGGCAACACGGTCGCCTTTCACAACTCCGGCTGACCGCAATGCCTGAGCGATGCCCGCAACGGCCTGCCTCAACTCGTCGAAGCTCAGCTCGCTTCTCGCACCATTTTCTCCGCTAAAAACAATCGCCGCCCGGTCACCGCTGTGACGCAGGAGATGTTCGGCAAAATTGAGTTCGCTGCCCGGGAACCATTTGGCCGTGGTCATATCCCCAGGCTGTATAAGCACCTCGTCGGCAGCTTGGCTGAAGCGTACGTCGCAAAAGTCACAGAGCGCCTGCCAGAATTCCACTGGTTGATCGATCGACCACTGATACAGATCATCGTATGCATCGAATGACCGCTCTTTCATGAAGCGATACATTGCCGATTTTTTAAGGCGTTCCGCGTCCGGCCGCCAGATGATCGGGTTCTCGGTCAATTCGGACTCCCGCGAATCAAGAAAAGCAATTATCCCAACATATCGCAGCGAGTCCACACCCAGCGCTTGTGTCTGCAGTCACGCTCGCGTCATACTCGGCAAATCTCCGTACACCAACGGAAACTGTCGCAGATACGGGCACCAGCTCTCGGGAGATCGACATGCCGGACAATCTCGAATGGATGATAGGCGCAGCGGTCATTCTGCTTATCGCCGTCGTCTGGATGTTCCTCAAAATGAAGCGTGGGCCGAGCATTCCTGCCGCTCTCAGGCCGGGCCAGTCATTGCCGGACTTCGTGGCAGCCGACGAGCAAGGCAACCCGGTCCGGTCCACTCAATTGATCGGGTCTCAGACTGTAATGCTTTTCGTTCGGGGCAACTGGTGTCCGTTTTGCACCAGCCAGGTCGCAGAACTGACCAGGCACTACAAAGACATCGTGGATCTTGGCGCCAAGCTCATTTTCGTCTCGCCAAAACCCCTCGAGACAACTCGTCGTGTTGCAAAGTTTTTTGAAGTCGAATTTGAGTTCTGGCTGGACGATCAGCTCAAGGCAGTGAAACAATTGGGCCTGGTTATGCCCGCCGCCGTGCCCAGCGATCACCAAAAAGAATACGGTAAGGATACGGTCTGGCCAACGGCACTGGTTGTTGATGCGGCAGGCATCATACGGTTTTCCGATGTGTCTCGTACTGTTGTCGACCGCCCGGATCCGAAATTGCTGCTGGATGAATTGAGAAAACTGCAGTGAGGGCCACATTAATCAGGAATGACCTTTATTTTTTGTCTCCCCAAAAAATAAAGGTCATTCCTGATTAATGTGGCCAAAGCGTAATTGGATTAACTGGCGGCTGCAATAATCTCTCGAGCATGTGCATCAGCGATGACGTTGGTCGGCTCACCGGAAGCGGATGCTTCTTCAAATATTTTAGTCAGGCGAGGGCCGATTTTCGCAACAAGATCGTTGGCTTCCGCATCGTCGACATCACCGGCATACTCACACGCGACATTGATGATGCCGCCGCCGTTAATGACGTAGTCTGGCGCATACAGGATGCCGGCATCGGCCAGCCGTTGACCGTCAGCTTGTGTCTCTAACTGGTTGTTGGCGCCACCGCCGACAATGCTGACCTTGAGTTTCGGAATTGATGTCTCATCCAGAATTGCACCGAGTGCGCATGGCGCGAGCACATCGGCATCCTGATCAAGAATTTCGTCGCGTGGCACCGCTGTCGCAGCAAATTCCTCGCAAACCCTTTGCACGCGGCCTTCATCCAGATCGGACACGATCAGTTTCGCTCCGGCTTCGAAAAGATATTTGCACAGGTAGTAACCAACATGGCCGACGCCCTGGACCGCGACTGTCAGATCCCTTAGCTCATCTCGTCCCAGCTTGAACCCAACGGCCGCTTCGATACCCTTGAACACACCGAACGCTGTCTTGGGCGACGGATCGCCTCCCGCGTGACCGGTCCTGGCAGGCAGTCCGAACACATGGCTCGTTCGTCGCCTGATTATCTCCATGATCGACACGCTCATGCCGACATCTTCAGCTGTAATGTAATCGCCGTTCAGCTGTTCAACGAAATCGCCAAATTTCTCGTATAGCGCCTCCGACCCATTGAAGTCCGGCGTCTCGATAATTACGGCCTTGCCACCGCCGAAGTTCAGGCCGGCCATGGCGTTCTTGTAGCTCATCCCCTGCGACAGGCGCAGCACGTCATGCAGCGCAGCATCGTCCGACTCGTAATTCCAGAGCCTGCAGCCACCTGTGGCCGGGCCCAGCGCCGTGGAATGTATGGCGATGATTGCTTTCAGACCTGTTGCCGCATCACGGCAAAAAACCACGCGCTCGTGGTCGTCAAAAGCAGGTTCATCGAAAGCAGCCATAGTGGTCCTCAGGAAAGGCAGGAGTCCGTCAGGCGATCAAAGACGAAGCGAGAGCGTAGCGGCTTGCATTCCATAGCGGTGAAATATTCGGTCTCGTTTGCATTGGCGCGCGGATTCTAGCACCGACGACGCACAAGATTACAGAGGGAATACCACTATAGTGTGGCGGCTCCCGCAACGGCGAATGACATGCCATTAGTCCATACCTGACGGCAAAGCATGCGCACGGTCGATGATATACGCTTTGATCGCCTGGCTTTGCGCCGGCGTAACCACACCGGCAAATGGCGGCATACCGTCCGAGGATCGCGACCCGCCAAGAACGATGGCGTCCCATTGCGCATACACCTGTTTGTCGCTGTAACGAAGATCCGATACCAGTCCGCCACTGATAGCACTGAAGCCATGACAAACCATGCATCTTTGGGCAAAAACACGATGACCTTCGAGGACGGTATTATCGCTCGCCGTCTGCTCGGGGACGTCCGGCAACGGGACCGGCACCGGGCCAGGTAGAACCGGTAACTGCGCCGAAGCACCAAGCCTGAATGTCAACACCCGGCTTCTGTTTTTCATTTGCAGCGGAGCAACGGTCGGCCCACCGAGAATACCTGTTACCGTACCCCAGCCAACGGCAACCGAAACATATTGCTCTCCGTCGATCGCGTAGGTTACCGGCCCCGCCGTGACGCCGGTTTGGGTCGGAAACGCCCATAACCTCTCCCCGTTATCGGCAGCATAAGCCGCGAACTCTCCGATGATATCGCCCTGAAAGACAAGATTGCCCGCGGTAGCCAACACACCGCCGCTTCCCGGGCCGGCCTGTTGATATCGCCAGACTGCTTTCTGCAGCACCGGATCCCATGCCAGCAGGTGGCCGCTCAGCATGCCGGCAACCTTGCTGAGTTCGAGCGGATCTTCGGGGAGGTCCGCCACCAGAAGGTCGGTGCCGGTATTCCATTGCCCGGGCCGATATTTGAAAGCCTCGTCGGTGGCGAAAAAACCTGGAATCTGCTGCGCCGCAAAATAGACCAGCCCGGTCTCTGGACTGAATGCCATCGGGGGCCAGTTGTGGCCGCCAAGGGACCCCGGGATGACCATGCTGGGGCCATCGACATAACGGGCATTCGCCGTCTCGATGGGACGCCCGGTTTTTGCGTCGATGCCGCTCGCCCAGTTGACCGGTACATAATTTTCTGCCGAGATCAGCTCGCCGGTTTCACGATCGAGCACATAGAAGAAACCGTTTTTGGGCGCCTGCATGGCCACTTTGCGAACCTGTCCACCAATTTCAAGGTCTGCAAGAATGATGTGCTGTGTTGCGGTGTAGTCCCATGTATCTCCGGGCGTCGTCTGGTAATGCCATACGTAGTCACCCGTGTCGGGCCTTAATGCAACGATGGACGAGACAAACAAATTATCGCCACCACCCGGGCTGCGTATCTGACGGTTCCAGGGCGAGCCATTGCCGACGCCGATGTAGAGGAGATTCAGTTGGGCATCGTAAGCCATCGAGTCCCAAACGGTGCCGCCGCCGCCCATCTTCCACCACTCACCGGTCCAGGTCGCGGCTGCCATTTCCATCGCCTCGTTTTCAAAGCCGTCTGCTGGATCGCCGGGCACTGTATAAAAGCGCCAGTTCTGTTTTCCGGTCTCCGCATCGTAAGCCGTAACGTAACCGCGGACGCCGTATTCAGCGCCGCCGTTGCCGATCATGACATTGCCCTTGATGACGCGCGGTGCTCCGGTGATCGTGTAAGGCTTGTCACGATCGATCGTATTCACTCGCCAGGCCACACTGCCATCCACGGCATTTAGCGCGACCAGGTAACCGTCGATTGTGCCGACATAGATCTTGTCGCCCGAGGCGGCGACGCCCCGGTTAACGACATCGCAACAGGCGTTCCTGCCCCAGATTTCCGGGACTTCCGGATCGTAGGCCCAGATCTGCTCACCGGTTTTCGCATCTAGTGCGAATACCTTGCTCCAGGAACCGGTGACATACATGACGCCGTCGATAACCAGAGGCGTGGCCTCAATACCGCGATCGGTCGGGATGTCGAAGAACCAGTCAAGGCCGAGTCCCCTGACGTTGCCGGCATTGACCTGTTCCAGGGGGCTGAACCGTTGCTCACCATAGGTCCGACCATGGGTCAGCCAGTCCGCATTGATACTGCCAGGGAGAAGCGGTCGCTCTGCGGTCTTCGGCGGGCCCGATGACGAGCCCGCTGACTGCTCGACGCCCGGGTCATTCCTGTCACAGGCCGATAGTGCAATCGTAATTGCCATTGCCAGCGCCAGGAACCATCTACGGTCAAGATTCACAATGTTTCCCCTGTCAGAACGGCACACGCACAGCCTTGCAGAGAAACTCCATGTATGGGTTTGCTGCTTTGAAAGCTGTTTCCACTTTGCGCTGAAATCGAGGATCCAAAACATCGCCGATATTCATGTTCTTCACCGCAATAAAACTTTTTCGCTTGATATCTTCAATCATCGGATGCTCTTTATCAAAGCCTCGCGGTGGTCGCGTAAGCGAAGCCCCCCCGAGTTTGAAGTGCCGAACAAAAGTCCTGTCCCCTTTTGCGCGTTGCCACTCCGCCGGTTTGTCGGCGATACGCTGCCTGATCCCAAGCAGGGACTCGGATTCCGGCATCCACATCCCGGCACCGAGGAATACGTCGTCAGGATCTATATGCACGTAATAACCGGGTGAATGCACATTTTTCGCCTGTTCGTGACGGAACTGAATGCCAATATTTGTTTTGTATGGCAGTTTGTTCTTCGAAAAACGCGTGTCGCGATATACGCGCATCAGCGAACCACCCATGCGCTTGGGAATCGCCGTGAAATGCGGTGTGATTTCCTTGAGTGGATCGTGCATCGACTGAATGAAATGCAGTGCGACATCCAGAACCTGCTCTTCGTATTGTGATTTGTTTTCCTTGAACCAATCGCGATTGTTATTTTTCTTGAGCTCTCTCAGGAATGCCAGAGTCTCGGGTTTGAAACCTGTATATCGACCGGACGCCATAGGTCTCCCCCTGTAATATAGTCAATCCCCGCAGCACCTGGAAAGGATGCCGGGACACATACTCGGCCTCGGCGGCGATTTCGTGTTATTTCTGTCCGATGATGCTCAGACTTTCTCTGCTATCGACTGCCAGACCAGGACGCAGCCTATCAATTCCGCAGCAGCTTGTAACCGGGAGAACGCGCAATGATTGATGATCCCTGGTTCTACGTCGCGGCAATTCCGGCCGTCGTGATGTTCGGAATTTCCAAGGGTGGCTTCGGCGGTGGTCTCGGCGTAGTCGCCGTGCCACTCATGGCACTCGTCGTATCACCCGTGCAAGCTGCCGCAATCCTGTTACCCATTCTTTGCCTGATGGATGTGGTCGCTGTGTGGGCATATCGGCGACGCTGGGTCTGGCCCGAACTTCGCATTCTGATTCCGGCATCGCTGCTCGGCATCGGCATCGGCACACTGATGTTTGAATACATGAGCCCGGCGATTATTCGGCTCATGCTCGGCATCGTCGCCATCAGTTTTACGCTGAATCACTGGTTTCATCTCACAACCAGGGGCAAGCAGGAGCAGCCAGCCCATCCTCCTGTCGTTGCGGCGATCGCCGGAACAACAGCAGGCTTTACGAGTTTCATCGCGCATGCGGGCGGCCCGCCGCTCAATATGTATTTACTGCGAAGGAAACTCGACCGGACAGCGTTCGTCGGAACAACAGTTGGTTTCTTTGCGATCGTCAACTACGTAAAACTCGTTCCGTATGCCTGGCTCGACCAGCTCGACATCAGCAATCTCAGTACGTCACTTGCTCTGTCACCATTCGCACCCATCGGGGTCGGGCTCGGTGTCTGGCTGCACAGACGAGTCAGCGACAAATTCTTCTTTCAATTCGTCTACACACTCCTGTTCATTGTTGGCCTCAAACTTCTTTATGACGGAGTAATCGGTTCCAGTTAACAACGGCCGGTTCAAAGCTATATTCAGCGCCGTTCTCAATCCGCTTTGCGGAACCTGAAGCAGAAGCGGTCCTGGTAACCTGCGGCGCGAGTTGCTGTGTCCTCGAACCAGCTCGATTCCAGATCGTCATCGGGGTTGCGTAAGATGTCGCTGTCTCCGACGAACTCAAAACCCGCTCTTAGGATAGCGTTCTTGAGAAACTCCGGGTCAATGCGATGCACAGTCGCCGTAAACTCAAGTCCGGAATCCGCAGGGGCGGTATTGTCCATCACAACGAGTTCGCCATCGGACTTCAAAAAGTCGAGCAACGTACGATAGAGGAGTTGCATGTCGTTCTCATCACTGAGGTAGCCATCGTGCAGGCTGAAGAAGGCAAGCACCCGATCGACGCTGCCGCGCTCTATGTCGACCGCTTCAAAACGCTCACCCAGATCGGCAGGTTGAGCTGGCACGGGAATTACGTTGGGCAGCCGGTTGCCGAGTAGCCTGGCCGGATCCAGTCGGTGGGCAAAGACCTTGCCACCCGCGCCGACCATTCTGGCTGTCAGTTCTGTCGTGTACCCTCGGCCGGCACCGATCTCGATCACGATGTCCCCAACGGCGACACCTGAAAACGCCATAGCCTCGACAGGTTTACGGCGATCGTCATCCTCACGGTCCGAGGATGGTCTGCCTGGATGGTCGATGGCGTCCTGAATAAGGTCAGCGCCAGCGGTGTATGTAATGAGCAGGGTGAGCAGCAATACGAATCGGTTCATGGTCGGATTCCTTATCCAGACAGTGTTGCCGATTCTAGCGCAATCAGGTCATAACGTGGCAGGCGGCATCCCGACTTCTGCGCGCAGCGCATCGATACTGCGATCAACTTCCTCAAACAAGGTTCGGAAACGTGGCTCTTCGCTGAGCGTTCTGAGGATTGGATCGTAGCGATCAGTCCAATCCAGCTCATTTCGATCATAGGCGGCCTCGAGCACGTCCAGTGCGCTTTCGGTATCGCTATCAATGACGCGTAGCTTTGCGTCCAGCATGTAATATCCGTAGACCGTGTTCTCTCTGAGAGTGTCGACAAACGCACGGACCAGCGACAGAATGTTTTCTGCTTCGGCAGTGTTGCCCAGTTGCCGCAGGCAATGCACACGATTGAGGGCAAGATTACTGTTGCTGCGACCTACATTCGGGCCAACCTGACCATAGATTCTGATTTCATCGCCATGGGCCTGACGGAGGCTTTCCAGGGCCTGTTCGCAACGACCCTGACTCATTTGCATGATAGAAAGATCCTCCAGATTGAGTACTGACTTCTGACGTGCCGGCGAGAGTTCGTCGTACATGGCCTGCGCCTTGTCCCACTGGTCAATCCCCATGTAGATCCACATCAAGTACTCGCCTTTACGGCGCCCCACCTGCGAAAGACCTTCTTCATCAATCTCTTTTAAAATGTTGAAGTTCAAATTGGCAAGCCAGAAATCAGGCATGTCGGGCGTTGATGCGATGCGCTGATATGCATCTTTTGTGATTGTCTCGATCTCAGTCCAGCGGTCCATTTCCAGGATCTGCCGGACCCTCGCAAACTGCGTACCGCTCTTTTCCACGGCGTTGAAAAAGTCAGGGTCATAGAAATCGGTGGCGAGGCTGGCTGCAATAGCTGCCGTCACCTGATTGTGCGGGTCGAGTCGTAGTGCCATGAGCATGTTCTCACGGGCTTCCTTTACGCGACCAAAGCGGCCCAGGATACGGGAACGCCACGTCCACGCATCGGCCAGGTTCGGATTGATCTCAACGGCCTTTTCCAGGCTCTGCAACGCCTCCTCGAAACGGTAATTGTCAGCGTGCAACGTGCCTTCAGCAACGTAAGTCTCTGCCAGCATAGGGTCAAGAGCCATGGCGCGGTCGATGGCGGCGCGAGCTAACATTTGCGATTCCTCGCGCGGGATACCTTCCCGGAAAGCAGTCTCGCGGAGGAAAGTCACCGTCAATGCGCGCGCCGCCCAGGCCGGTGCAAAATCAGGATCGGCATCGGTTGCTGCGCGAAACGACGTCAGGGCCGCGCGCATCGACGCACCGTCCAGAGCACGTAGCTGGTGCCGGCCTTGCAGATACGCATCGTACGCGCTCATGCTGGTCGCTTCCGATTTGGCAACGGCTGACGTCTCCCCAGTATCGAAATGCAGGAGTAATGCCTCAACAATCGCTGCGGTGATCTCGTCCTGTATCGCGAATATGTCGGTGAGCTCGCGGTCATACGTTTCCGACCACAGGTGAAAGCCATTGTCGACATCAATGAGCTGGGCGGTGATCCGTAGCCGGGTCCCTGATTTGCGCACAGACCCTTCCAGCACCGTGTCCACATTGAGCTTGTTGCCAATCTCCGTGATGTCTTTATTCTGGCCTTTGAAGGCAAAAGACGAGGTGCGCGCAGCCACCTGCAGATTCTTCAGTTTTGCTAATGCGTTGAGCAATTCTTCCGAAATTCCGTCCGAAAAATAATCTTGATCAGGATCATTGCTCATGTTGGTGAACGGCAACACGCCGATCGAGTCATAACCCTGCGTCGACTCTGCGGTTTGAGGTGGCGCTGCTTCGCCGACAGGACCGGATTTCGTCGTTTCGTCAAATACGTAATTATCAGCGACCAGATATACGACCCCGACCACCAACAGTCCGATGATGGCCCGGTTGATCTTGCGACCGGTTTTTTGCGTAATGGATTGGGACCGATCTACTTCGTGTTCCCGCTTTAGTCCTTCGGGCGTGAGTTCAAAAGCCCAGGCGAAAAACAAGGCAAATGCGAAGCCGACAACGAGAAACAGAAGCAACACATGGAATACCCAACCGGGCGCTTCGATGTTGTTCAGAATTACATCGGTTACTTGTAATACCAGCCACGCCATGACTATGTAGGTGACGCCTACTTTGAATACGTTACGGCGCTTGAGCTCGCTAAAAAAAGACATTTCTACTGTTTCGCCCCCGGTCGCGCGACCGATAATGGAGGATGCCGGGAATATTGTCGAGTGTACGAAGGTCTTGGAATGGCCGCTTCAGGTCTTTTGGTTTTGCCCCGGTTTAATGGACAGTTTCGTATTGACCGCTTGTCCGCTTTTCGAACTCCACCGGACTGATGTTACCAAGATAGCCGTGACGGCGTTTTCGATTGTAAAAACACTCG
>Ga0255052_10000486_pt1 | contig 32203 bp, 37 predicted proteins | sample JV7_2_21_MG_FD_188632 | JGI IMG/M metagenome (GOLD analysis project Ga0255052, IMG submission 188632) | Seawater microbial communities from Jervis Inlet, British Columbia, Canada - JV7_2_21 | ecosystem: Environmental > Aquatic > Marine > Inlet | place: Canada: British Columbia | collected...
ATGGCCGTATAGCTGATCGCCGAATTGATGGTCTGCGCCGCGACTGACGGGAAACTCTTCCGGATATTGCCGCAGCGAATCGGCGATAGCACGCGCCGTGCCGGCGAGCATTTGTTGCTGGCCTTCACGCAAAGCCGACTCGGTTTCACGAATAAACTCGCAGCCGGCCCATGGCAGGACCAGGGTAAGCAGGCTGACAAAAAGCAATTGCCGCTTGAGATTCATTTCAAAGTGGTTCGCTCGTCATTTATGGAGCAAGCCGCCGTCACTTGATAAGCCAGCGGTAGCCCATCCCGTAAGCCGTCTCAATTGAATCAAAATCCGCGTCGACAGCGACGAATTTTCGACGAATACGTTTGATATGTGACGTGATCGTATTGTCATCGAGCACGGCCTGGGCGGCGTCCATCAACTGCTGGCGGTTCTTGACGTGCCCGGGATATCTGGCCATAGCATGTACGAGCCAGAACTCGGTTAGCGTCAGACCTACTGGCTGATCTTGCCATAGCACGGTCATGCGGTCGGAATCGATTTCCAGGTCCCCGCGCGTTATTCGACTCTCGCTCGCCTGCGGTTTTTGCATTGCGTCGAGTCGCCTGAACAGAGCGGCGACGCGGGCCATCAAGTGCGGCAGGCTGATGTCCTTGGTCAGGTAGTCGTCTGCGCCCAGGCGCAAACCCGAAACCGCGTCGAGTTCGCTGTCTTTCGCCGTCAGGAAAATGATCGGCAGATCGGCGGACCTGGCGCGGAGATTGCGGCATAACTCAAAGCCGCCCTCGACATCGTCTTTGAGGTTCACGTCGATCACGACGAGGTCGGGCAGCCGTAGCTCAAAAGCCTGTAATGCCGGTTCGCGAGCGGCGTAGGGTTCGACGGTATATCCCTCTCGACGAAAGGCCGCCGCGTAGTTTTCGCGGATAGCGGCTTCGTCTTCAACAATCGCAATGCGTTTGGCCACAATTGACTCCAGATGTCCTGCGTCCCTGATGATATGTGCAGGCTGCCACAATTTGCCACATTCCAGCGGTGCATTGCCACGCCACAGTCCGTGTCAGGGCGTTTTGGGTTGCTGTAATGATGCTGTCGATGACAGGAGATCTCTGATGCAATCACCCCAACAGGCACCGTCTCGAAACAGGCCCAATCAAGCAGGCAAGCCGGAGCGCTGGCACCCGCAACCACGAATGACCACCTCGCGGCACACAGTTGCAGGCTTGTTGAAGCGACAATCTACCTGGGCCTGGCAACTGCTGCTAATTGCCATCATCGCGATCCGACCAGCGGGCGCGGAATACACAACACCAGCTGAAATGCAGGCGGGCGGTCTGCTCATGCGCATGCAGGACGGTTTTGCGACGGCCACATTACTTAACACCGATGTTGACATACAGGTTAACGGTCTCGTCGCACGAGTTTCGGTCAAACAGGAGTTTCGCAATGACGGCAACAACTGGGTTGAGGGTGTTTACGTCTTTCCGTTACCGGACAAAGCTGCTGTCGACCGCCTGCGCCTGCACATAGGTGAGCGATTTATCGAAGGGATAATACGAGAGAAGGAGCAGGCGAGAAAGGAATACGAACAAGCAAAGCAAGCGGGCAAGAAAACCAGTCTCGTTGAACAGCAGCGCGCCAATTTGTTCACGACGTCGGTAGCCAACATCGCGCCGGGAGAAACGGTCGTCGTTGAGGTTGAATATCTCGAGGACCTGGTTTTCAACGACGGCACGTTCGGATTGCGATTTCCGATGACTCTGACACCACGCTACATCCCCGGACAGGCCTTGCGTGACAGGCAAGGAAGCGGCTGGTCGCCGGACACAAGCCGCGTCGCTGATGCCTCGCTGATCACTCCGCCAATGGTGTCGGCATCGCGCAATCTGAAAATATCGCTGCGCGCGAGTGTCAATGCCGGGATGCCACTCGAAATAATCGCAAGCCGCTATCACCCGGTGTCCGTTGCAGAAGCGAATGGCCGGTATACCGTGACGCTCGCCGGAGGCACAGCGCCGATGGATCATGACTTCGAGCTGTTGTGGCGACCGGTGCCTTCTTCGTCTCCTCGTGCGATGGCCTTTACCGAAACAATAAATGACCAGCCGCACTACCTGCTGATGGTTATGCCGCCGGCATCCGATGACTCAGTGAGCGCGGTAATGTCGCGCGAGATGATCTTCATCGTAGACACGTCAGGCTCAATGCACGGAGTGTCGATCGAACAGGCCAGGCAGGCATTGCGGCGCGCGATTGATGGTCTGCGGTCCAATGATCGATTCAACGTAATCGAGTTCAATTCAACTACCAGTGCACTGTTCACCGACAGCGTGCCCGCAACAGCCGCGAACATCATTGTGGCGCAAAACTTTGTAAGAAAATTGCAGGCAAACGGCGGTACGGAAATGCGGCCAGCCCTCGAGCGGGCATTAAGGTCGGCTCCATCAGAGGCGTACCTGCGGCAAATCATCTTCATCACCGATGGCAGCGTCGGTAACGAAGAGGAGCTTTTCTCACTGATCGAGGCTCGGCTGGGAGGCGCGCGCTTGTTCACGGTCGGTATTGGTTCGGCGCCGAACAGTTGGTTTATGCGTAAAGCGGCGGAGGCCGGTCGTGGCACGTTTACGATTATCAGCGCTTTGCACGAGGTCGGCGAAAAAATGGATCGGCTGTTTCGCAAGCTCGAACATCCGCAGATAACCAACATTGATGTGCAGTGGCCCGGTGGTATGGTAATCGACAGCTATCCGGCAGTAGTTCCTGACCTTTATCTTGGTGAGCCCGTGTCGATCAAGGCCAGGGCAGTGGGCGGGTTTCAGGCTGGCCGCGAGGTTCGCATCACCGGGGACTCTGTTGGCGGCGCATGGTCACACGATCTTGCACTTGATATCGGCGAGCAAAGTTCCGGCATCGGCGCGCTGTGGGCTCGCGCACGGATAGCCGATCTGCTGGACCTGCGGCGTCGCGGGGCCGATGCAGCGGAAACCCGGGCGGGTATCGTTGCGACAGCGCTCGCGCACCATCTGGTCAGCAAGCACACGAGTTTGGTCGCGATCGACAAGACGCCGGTGCGGCCGACCGCCGAGTCACTGAGCGAGGAACAAATCGCAAATCGCGTGCCATATGGTCAAAGCGGTGCGGTGATGTTCGGGTTCCCGGCAACCGCGACCAATGCAGCGAGCCTGCGTCAGGCGGGTTTAACCCTGTTACTTGCCGCGGCTCTGTTACTGGCCGCACAGGGTTGGTGGCGAAGGGTGTCGTATGGCCTGGCGCGATAGATCTCCCGGGACCTGGCTGGTGGCCTGCCTGTTGTGTCTTGGCTTCTGGCAACTTGGCCAGGGCGCATATATACCGGCAAAAGCATGGCTCGCACAGGAACTCATGCAGCGAGCCTGGCAACGCACCAGCGACGACGATGACAGGGAGGTGCCGTGGCCCTGGGCCGACACATGGCCCGTAGCAAGGCTGATCGCCAGATCCGGTGATGTGGACCTGATTGTGCTGTCCGGCGGGTCGGGCAGAACGCTCGCATTCGGGCCAGGTCACCTGAGTGCGAGTTCGATGCCAGGCCAGAATGGAAACGCTGTCATTGCCGGGCACAGAGACACGCATTTCAATTTTTTGCGGCACCTGACGCCAGGTGAAACCTTGCTGGTCGAAAAAGCGGACGGGGGGCAGCACCTTTTCCAGGTGGTGGGCATGGATGTTGTCGATTCGCGTCGCGGGAGTTTGCTTCTGGACACGGAAGTACCAATGTTGAGTCTGGTGACCTGCTATCCGTTCAATACTGATGAGGCGGGTGGACCACTGCGCTTTGTCGTCACCGCGAAGATGCTTTTTTGACGTCGTGCAAGCGCAGTAATGCAGCAGCGCTAATTGCATCGGTAATCTCGCCTGCATGTACCATTGCGACCGCGTCTGCCAACGGGAGTTTGCGAAGACTCAAGACCTCCGCCTCATCGAAACTGGTCTCACCCTCGGTCAGGCCCTCGGCAACGAAGATCACGGCAAACTCATCGGTGATCGAGTTGCTCGTATGCAGCCGCATAATCTCTGACCATTGATTTGCTGACAAACCGGTCTCTTCTTTGAGTTCACGCTTGGCCGCAGCCAATGGGTCTTCGTTCGTCGGTGCGCCACCCATCGGCAATTCCCAGGAAAAGTGGCCCAGCGTGTATCGCTCCTGACCGACGAGCCAGGTATGGCCGGTTTCATCGAGGGGGATTATCGCGACGGCGGTTTTCTTGAAATGCACGTGGCCGTACTGATTCTCACCGCCACCTGGATTGATGACCCGATCCTCAAGCACGCTCATCCAGTCATTTTCATAGACTGTTCGCGAACTCAGTGTTTTCCAGCTCATGAGTCCCCGGCCGCCATTTGGGACTCAAGGAGCAACTTGCAGCGCTGTATATCGGCATCGATCGCTACGTCGAACCGGATCTTCATGCGGTTACCCTCAAATGATCGGCTGTATGACCGATGATAACTTAAAGTGTGGCGCCGGCTGCCACGCAGATTGCGTGACTGTTGCGTCTGCGTCATAGTTGGCCCTGACCTTGCATTCTGCATCGTCAGAACTGAACTCCCGGATCACAATGGACACAGCAAAGGCCAAACTCACCGAGGGCCCGGTGGGCCGACATCTCGTTGACATGACGGTGCCTGTGTTGTTTGGCATCACTACGATGATGGCGCAGGGATTTATCGATGCCTGGTTTATTGGTCAGGTTGGCGTGCGGGAGCTCGCAGCGCTGAGCTTCGGCTATCCGATATTGATGATAGTAACCAGCGTCGCTATCGGGCTGGGAGCCGGCACCTCGTCGGTGGTCGCGCGAGCGATCGGTTCGAATGACCATCGGCGTGCGCGCCGTCTCGCTACTGACAGCTTGCTCTTGTCTTTTCTGATTACCGGATTTGTATCAGTCATTGGCATGCTGACGATCGAGCCATTATTCCGGCTGCTTGGTGCGCCCGAGGACATGATCCCGTTGATCCGGGGATTCATGATGATCCTGTACTCGGGTGTGCCGTTTGTCGTTGTCGGCATGGTGGGCATGAGCAGCATGCGAGCGACGGGAGATACGCGGTTGCCGAGCATGTTGATGGTGCTGGCATCGATTCTCAACATCATATTGGACCCGATATTGATATTCGGTCTTGGGCCGATTCCGGCGATGGGGCTCAACGGAGCCGCGATGGCATCGCTGCTGGCACGAGGCTCCATCTTCTTCGGAACGCTGTACCTGATGCGCTATCGGCTGGACATGGTGAGCCTGAACAAGCCGGACCCCGGGGAGCTTCGAAAGTCATGGGCAGATATTCTTCATGTTGGCGTTCCTGCGGCCGGCACGAACGCGATCATACCGATAGGTATTGCGGTGATTACCGCGATGATCGCTCAATACGGTCCGGAAGCAGTGGCCGGTTTTGGTGTTGCGAGCCGAGTCGAATCGATGATGCTCGTCATCTTCTATGCATTGTCGGCCGTCATCGGACCCTTCGTCGGTCAAAACCTGTCGGCGGGCAAGGAAGAGAGAATTTTGCGCGCCTTGCGACTGTGCACCGTGTTTTGTCTTGGCTGTGGATTATTGATCGCCGGATTCCTGGCATTGATGGCAGATTTCCTGCCGTCACTTTTCAGTGACAGTGAGAATGTTGTGGGCGTGACGCGACTGTTTCTCCTGATCGTGCCTGTGAGCTACGGAGCCTACGGAATGGTCATGATTATGAACGCATCATTCAACGGGCTCGGCAAACCCATGCCCGCGGTCTATATCAGCGTGAGTCGGATGATCGTGTTATATGTGCCGCTGGCGTTTGTTGGCAAACATCTATTTGGCGTGGCCGGAATTTTTGCGGCATACGCTGTGGCAAATGCCATTACCGGATTGGTCGCATATCAATGGGCCCGCAAGGTGGTTCAACAGAGACAACCAGGCGCGGTTGTCGAAACTGGCCCGACCTAGCCCGGCGCATCAGATCGACGGCAGCACTCTTGTTCGATACATCATGTGCATGCCGATGCCACGGCTGGCCATGAACAGCGTAAAGGCCAGCCACAAGCCGTCATTGCCAAGACCTTGCAAGAAATACCAGGCTGGCAGAAATATTATGAGCGTTGAAAAAACCATGATGTCGCGCATCTCGCGCGCTCGTGTTGCTCCGACATAAACACCGTCATATAGAAACGACCAAACCGATACCAGTGGCGATACGACCAGCCAGGGCAAATAACGCAGGGCTGTTTCACGAACCTCGGGCAGGTCAGTAAGCAGACGAATCAGTACCGGACCCAGGGCGATATACAGAACGAAGAACCCGACCGCGAAGATCAGCGACCATCGCAGCGTCAACTTCACTGCGCGTTGTAACGCGTCGCGCCGCTTTTCGCCGATCGCTTTGCCGACCATCGCCTCCGCTGCATGCGCGAACCCATCGAGCGCAAACGCTGTCAGGAACTGGATGTTGATCAGGATGGCATTGGCGGCGAGAAACAGGCCACCCAGCCGGGCGCCCTGCGCGGTGACGAATGCAAATGTGAACATCAATGCCATCGTACGGACGAATAGATGGCCGTTCACAGCCAGGAACGCGGCGTATTCACGAACGTTGACCAGCGTGGCAGTCACCCAGTGACCCGGGTGCTCACGCAACGTAAGTATTACAAAACCAATACCAACCAACAGACCCGCATATTCGGCAATCACCGAAGCCAGCGCGACGCCATCGACCTTCATGCCGAGCACAAGAACGAACAGCAGGTCCAGCACAATATTAATGCTGTTGACGGTTACCACTATCATCAAAGGCACGCGAGCGTTTTGCAGGCCAATGAACCACCCGAGCAGCACATAAGTTGCGAGCGTGGCCGGTGCGCTCCAGATGCGAATCGAAAAGTACTCAAGCGCATAGCTCGTGGTAACCGGGTCTGCGCCGATGAGATAAAAAGACAGGTTGCCAATTGGCACCTGCAATGCAATCAGTGTGATCGCAAGAAGTATTGCGACGACGATTGCCTGACCGAGCGTTACGCGAAGCCCATCGTAGTCTTTTGCACCATAACGCTGCGCAGAGATACCGCAGGTGCCCAGGCGAAGAAAATTCAACCCCATGTAGAGAAAGCCGAAAATTGTGCCGCCTATGGCAACCGCACCGAGATAGGCCGGGCTATCGAGGTGGCCGGTGACGCCGGTATCGACCATGCCCAGCAGTGGTACGGTGATGTTTGACAGGATCATCGGCGCAGCAATACGCCAGACATCTCGGTTCTGTGGAAGTCCCCCGGTGGTCATGCGCAGAACAGCCGCAAGGATGGAAACTGCGCCGTCGCAATACGCCGGTTCACGTTTGCGAGTCCGTTGCTGCGGTGCAGGTCATCAATAGGGTATGCCGACGCGCCTATAGAACAAAGACAACAGCCACGCAGGCGCGATCATCATCAATTGCAGGTCCTGGACTACCGGCAGGAAGCCACCCTCTCTGCGGTGGCCCAGCCACAGGCCGATAATGCCTGCGACAAGCAAGCTGGCCGCCACTCGCTCGAGCGAGTAGTCGGACTGCAACAGCCACATTTGCAGGGCGGCCACAGCCAGAAGAAAGGGCAGCATGCCAATGGCCAGCGATACCGAAATGATGAAATAGTAGACCGCCGCGGCCATAAGGAAGGCGCTGCCCCAGTTGAGCAGCGGGGAAATATCATAAAACTCGCCCGGAACTGGCATTGACCACAATAATCCGACTGTGCCCAATACAACCATTGGCACAGCGGCCCAGTAGATAACGGGGTAGCTCAGGTTGCAGTGACTGTCTTCGTATCGAGTCAACCAGCCGTCAATCTCAGTCATGACAAGCCTCGGTGTTACGGGCCGGCTATTCTACACTTTGCCGCTTAAACGGCGTAGCCGCGTCAGGCAGAGACGCTTTGCTCATTATTGAAGACTTGTGTGCTTCTTTAATGAACATAAGCGCCGCATTAAGTGTCTGTTCAGCAAAGAGACGGCTACAATCGCCCCAGGTATCCTCTGATTCATCATTATCACGGCTGCAGTAACAAATACCCTTACAAGAGGAAAGATCATGGCTAGCAGAGCACTCAAACCGGCACTACTAATTGTCGCAAGCGCAATAGTCGTCTCCGGTTGCGAAACACTGGATGCATATACGCAGGAGTCGGAAACCAGCAAAGCGGCCAAAGGTGCGCTAATCGGCGCTGTAGCTGGTGCAGTAGTTGGTCTGGCCTCCGGCGACGATGCTGTTGACCGGCGCCAGCGCGCTCTGATCGGTGCCGGCGTTGGCGCGCTTGCCGGTGGCGCGATCGGATATTACATGGACAGGCAGGAAGACAAGCTGCGGGCTGAGCTTGAGGGCACCGGCGTCAGCGTTACACGAATCGGTGACAACATTACCTTGAACATGCCGGGCAACGTGACTTTTGCCACAGATAGTTCGGACTTAAGGCCGGCGTTCTTTGAGGTACTTGTCTCCGTCAGCAAAGTGCTCAAGGAGTTCGATCGTACGGTCGTCGAGGTGGCCGGACACACCGACAGCACCGGATCGGATTCCTACAATCAGAGCTTGTCCGTGCATCGCGCATCATCGGTGTCTGAATATTTGCGGACACAAGGGGTCTCGAGCCAGCGTCTGATCACGATCGGGCTGGGCGAATCGCTTCCTGTTGCGGATAATCGTACGACATCTGGCCGCCAGACGAATCGTCGTGTGGAAATCACAATGGTTCCTGTAACCACGGGGTAGCACGGCCCACGACGTAAGACCAGCACGATGAAACCGGCGTACGAAAACAGCGATTCGGGCACATGGGTTGAGGGAACAGGATTCGTCAAGCGACTGCTGACCGATGACAACGATGGTTCGAGACATCAGCGCTTCATTATCGATACGCGGCACGGCCAGAGTCTGTTAATCGCACACAACATTGATGTGGCGCGTCGGGTGCCGGTCGGACTTGGCGATCGCGTGCATTTTCGCGGCATGTACGAGTGGAGCGACCTCGGTGGACTCGTGCACTGGACGCACCACGACCCACATGGCATCGAGGACGGCGGATACCTTCGCTATTGCACCAGAGTTTATCGGTGACGGGTATGTTCTTGAATAATGGAACCTCTGATTCGTTATTTCATCGCCACGCAACACCGCCGCGAAGTGACTAATCAGAGCCTCCCTGATTTCAAAAAAGGTACATACGCAAAAAGCCGCTCAAAAGAGCGGCTTCTTCGTTGCATAACTTTTCTGTCCTGTTAATTCGTCATCGCCGTTCGGAGCTTTTTGATTGCATTAACTTCGATCTGGCGAATACGCTCAGCGGAAACACTGTAGGTGTCGGCAAGTTCATGCAGCGTCAGTTTGTCCTCGGCAAGCCAGCGACTCTCGAGAATATGACGACTGCGCTCATCGAGCGTCGTTATTGCCTGCGCCATCCGCCCTGTCGCGTTCCCGTGCCAGTCGGCTTTTTCGACCAGTAACGCCGGATCAGCATCGGGGCTCGGCAAATAGGCGGCTGGTGTATACAAATGATCATCATCTGCATCCGGCGCCGGATCGAAAATCGCATCGCGCGCACTCAGGCGGCGTTCCATTTCGGTGACCTCTTTAGTTGTGACGCCAAGGTCTTTGGCAACCGCCTGCGTTTCAGCATGGGATAACCAGGCGAGGCTTTTCTTTGACTTGCGCAGGTTGAAAAACAGCTTGCGTTGCGCCTTGGTCGTCGCGACCTTGACGATGCGCCAGTTCTTCAGTACGAATTCGTGAATTTCGGCGCGAATCCAATGCACAGCAAAGGAGACGAGACGAACGCCAAACTCAGGATCGAAGCGCTTGACGGCTTTCATTAAACCGACGTTGCCTTCCTGAATCAGATCGGCAATGGGCAGGCCGTAACCGGTGTAACCCTTGGCGATATGAACGACAAAGCGCAGGTGTGCCATGACCATGGCGCGTGCAGCTTCGAGATCCCCTTCATCGCGCAAGCGGATGGCGAGCTCTTGCTCGTCTTCCCTGCTAAGTACAGCAATACCGCCGACCGCCTGAATGTAGGCGTCGAGACTGCCTACCGGGCCAGCCAGAACAAGATCGTGCTTCATGGTTGCAACCGCTGTTGTCATCAAGGACCTCCGTTTGGGTGCGGGATTTTAGCACTCGCTGGCTTAGAGTGCTAACAAGTGCAGGAAGTTCCGTGATCCATATCCCAGTAATCATCTATAAAACAACCACCTGGGTCCGCCCGGTGCCAGCATTATGTTTAATCGAAAGCCGACATTATGGGCTCGAGAGCACGATGTGTGGGCAGCAATTCCTGACAAAAGGCCCGCAGATAAACGCCCGGCCGAGGCGTGGGGGGGCGCTACCGGGGCTCGATTCGCCGCATGTGCCGGGCAGCGGCAAACCACGAGCCAATCAGCCCCAGCGCGACGCCGATGCCGATGATCGACAGGCTGTCGTTGAGGCTGAGTGCCATAACAGCGATCCCGCTCTGATACAAACCGGCAAGCCTGGCGACTGGCTGTTCGAGCAACAAGAGACAGAATTGCACGAGCGAGAGCGCAAGCAGCCCACCGAACAATCCATACCAGAACCCGGACCAGAGGAACGGCCGGCGTACAAAAGCGTTGCTTGCGCCGATGAGTTTTGTGACTTCAATCTCTTCACGCCGGTTTTGAATATCGAGACGAATCGTGTTGCCAATGATCACCACGATCGCAATGCCGAGTAAGGAACCGCCTATAGCGACGGCTTGCCTCAGGATATCGAGAATCGCATGAAAGCGTTGTACCCACTCTGTATCGACCTGCACGAGTTCGACCTCGGGCAAATTGCCAAGCTCTTCCTGCAGAAGAGCTATCGACTGACCCGTATTCGCAGCGCCCGACCTGACGACGAGTGTGTGCGGCAAAGGGTTTTCCGCCAGATGATCGAGTGCCTCATCGAACCCGGAGTCTCTTTTGAAGTCAGCGAGGGCCTGGCTTGCTGTGATCACGCGAACCGACTCAACGTCGGCGCGTTGCTCAATCAGGTGTGCCAGTCCTTCAGCCTCATCCACGGTCAAGCCGCGATGCAGATATATCGAGAAGTCGAGAGCGTTGTCCCAGCCGCCGCTGATCGCCTGCGCGTTCTTGACAACTAGATTCAACGCTGCCGGCAACGCCAGCGTCACCGCAATCACCAGAATTATCATCAGGCTCGCGAAGGGCTGCCTTACCAAACGACCCAGTGCGCCGACGGCCGTTCTTGCGTGTCGTGTCAGCCAGGTCGAGAAAGCGCCCGACGAACGTACGAGAGCAACCGCATCCGAATGTCTCGTCACCGCCATGGGTGGCCATCCGTGGAGGCGACAACGGGCGAGCCGAAGTGGTCTGCAGGGTCGTCGTCTTCGGCCTGCTGAAGCCTGCCATTCTCCAGTGCAATACGTCGGCAACCCTGACGGTCTATTAGGGAAATATCATGGCTGGCAATCAACACGGTAACGCCCACTTCGTTGAAGCGCCGAAATATGCGCATGACCTCCAGCGACAAGTCCGGATCAAGATTGCCGGTGGGCTCATCGGCGATCAGTAACTTGGGTCGCGTTACGATGGCCCGCGCAATACCAACGCGCTGCTGCTCGCCGGCCGACAGTGTTTCCGGATTCCGTCTCTCCTTGTGTAACAGGCTGACCTGTTCCAGAGCTGCACGTACGCGCCGTCCGGCTTCCCGATGGCTGGCGCCGGCGATCACAAGCGGCAGCGCGACATTGTCGAAAACCGGCCGGTCATACAACAGCTTGTGATCCTGAAACACCATTCCAATTTGTCGACGGTAGGCAGGAATCTTGCGACGCTTTACGCGCCGCGTGTTTTGACCATCGACAATGACCTGGCCGCTGGTCGAACGCTCGATCAATGCGATGAGTCGCAAGAGAGTGCTTTTGCCGGCGCCGGAATGGCCGGTGACAAAGACCATCTCACCCGTCTTGACGGCAAGACTCAGATTCGACAATGCTTCATGTCCGCCTGGATAACGTTTTGTAACATCCTCGAGTCGAATCATTGCTCACCGGTCGCGAGAAGCGCGTCAACAAACTCATCGGCCACGAACGCCTGCATGTCCCCGGCCGATTCACCAATGCCGATAAAGCGAACCGGAACCCGCAGTTCATTGGCTATAGCCAGCAGAATGCCACCCTTTGCGCTGCCATCCAACTTCGTGATGGTAATCCCGGTCAGCTCGAGCGCTGCGTGGAACTGCCGCGCCTGAACGAGTGCATTCTGGCCCTGGCTGGCGTCCAGCACGAGCATGATCTCGTGTGGTGCAGTGGGGTCACGACGCGAAACGACGCGCTTTATCTTGGCCAGTTCGTCCATAAGGCCCTGCTGGTTTTGCAGGCGTCCCGCCGTATCGACAAGAAGCACGTCGATATCCCGGGCGCGCGCAGCTTCCCAGGCATCGAAGATCACCGCTGCAGGATCGGCACCGGACTGTTGAGCGATCACTGCAACGTCATTGCGCTCACCCCAGACCTGCAGTTGCTCCACGGCGGCGGCGCGGAAGGTGTCACCGGCTGCGAGCATCACGGAAACCCCCTCATCCTGGAATCGTTTTGCCAATTTGCCGATGGTGGTCGTCTTGCCGGCACCGTTGACACCGACCATGAGAACAACAAACGGCGCGTCGTGCTTCTCAATTTGCAACGGTTTCTCGACGGGCTGGACGATGGCCAACAGGGCACGCCGCAATCCGGCATTCAGTGCATTGATATCTTTCAGCTCGTTACGGGCCAACGCCTGTTGTAGCTCACCTATGATACGTGCAGTCGTATCAACCCCGACATCTGCCATGATGAGAAGGGATTCAAGTTCGTCGAGAGTCGCGGCGTCTATTTTGCCGCCCGGCGCGAGTTTTGCGAGGTCGTAGGTGAGCCAGCTATCGCCTCGGTTGAGCCGCGCACGCAAACGCTTAAAGAAGCCGTCTCGAACCGCTGGCTTTTCCTTGGTTGCAAACATCGTTATTCGAGCTCACCTGTGATTTTTGAACTGTGGTGTTGAATGTTGGTGATGAAATATGGACGACGAATCGCCTACACTATCCCGGTACTAATACCTGTTCACTCAACTTGCGGTAGAAACAGCGTGGCAAAACAGTCCGGCAAGGCCAACAAAAAAAACCCGCCAGGGCGGTTGCGTATTGTAGCGGGAATCTGGCGCAGCCGTCTGTTGGATATTGATGATGTTGTCGGCCTCCGGCCTACGCCGGAGCGCATTCGCGAAACGCTTTTTAACTGGCTGTCACCAGGAATTGCCGGTGCCCGGTGCCTTGACCTGTATGCCGGAACTGGCGCGCTCGGGCTTGAAGCGTTGTCACGGGGCGGGGCCGAAACCGTGTTTGTTGAAAAGTCTGCCATTGCAGCCAGCACCTTGCGTCGCAACGTCGCGGCCCTCGGGGCCGTGGATGCAGTCGTGCACGAAGCCGATGCGCTGGACTTCTTGCGAGACTACGATTGCGGAAGATTCGATATCGTGTTCCTGGACCCACCATTTGCCGCCGATAACCTTGGGGATTTGTGTAGACTCCTTGATACGCAGGCCATTCTCGCTGTCGGTGCCAGGGTTTATCTGGAGCAGGACCGGGCGATGCCGGACCCGGTATTGCCAGATGGCTGGGGGACGCTGAAAAAAAAATACGCAGGTAACGTGCGCTTTTCGCTCGTGGTACCGGCAGTCCAAGGAGCAGGCAAATGACAGTTTCCGCAATGTACCCGGGAGCATTCGACCCGATTACTCTGGGCCACGAGGACCTTGTTCGGCGGGCAGCTACGTTGTTCGACAAAGTCGTGGTTGCCATCGCGGCCAATCCAGGTGACAAGGCTCCGATGTTTTCGGTATCGGAGCGCGTCGCGCTGGCAGCGGCCGCCCTCGGCGACATTGAAAACGTAGACGTGACTGGCTACGAGGGACTGACGGTCGACTACGCGCAGGAACACGGCCTTCGCGTCATTATCCGCGGTTTGCGCGCAGTCTCCGATTTCGAATACGAGTTTCAATTGGCCAACATGAATCGACACCTGACGGACGAGGTCGAAACCGCTTTCCTGACGCCGACGGAGAAGTACACGTTTATCTCGTCCAGCCTGGTTCGCGAGGTAGCAACCCTCGGCGGTGACGTTTCCGAATTCGTATCGCCCAAGGTGAAACTCGCGCTACTGGAGCGTTGCGGCCGCGCCTGATCGCTCAAGTACGTACCTGAGTTCGACTTGGGGGCCTTGTCCACAAGCGGCGAAGCCCAATCTGAGGAAGCGCGGTCGTCGGTACGACCGGCAGGCTAGTGCTGGCAGTTCTTGCAGTAATAGGTCGAGCGCTGACCGAGCACAATCACCGAGATGGGCGCATCGCAGTTGCGGCATGCCTTGCCATCGCGACCATAAACCAGCAGCTCCTGCTGAAAATAACCGGCTTCGCCATCGCTACCGTAGAAATCACGCAACGTTGTGCCACCGGCCCGTATGGACCTGGCTAATACGTCTTTGATCGCGGCCGTCAGGGCCTGGTAGCGCAGCAGGGAGATCCGCCCGGCAGCTCGCCGCGGATGTATTCCGGCGATAAAAAGCGACTCGCTTGCGTAGATGTTGCCAACGCCTACAACGATCGCGGCATTCATGATGAACTGCTTGACACAGACTCGGCGGCCGCGTGACCGGGATCGCAAATAGTCTGCCGAGAACGCAGCACTCAGTGGCTCGGGTCCGAGGTCCTTGATTAGCGGGTGCTGCGCCGGATTGTCGCAAAAGTGCAGCGATCCGAATCGCCTCGGATCACGAAACCGCAACGACTTGCCTGAATCAAGTTCGATGTCAAAATGGTCGTGTACCCCGGCGGGTGTATCACGATCGACGATATAAACGCTGCCCGACATGCCGAGATGAATGATGGCGGTGCCGCCGGTTGTGTTGATCAGCAGGTACTTGGCGCGGCGGTCGACAGACGTGACAGTCTTGCCGGGCAAGAGATTGTCGACATCTGTGCTGATGGGCCAGCGCAAGCGTCGTTGTCGAATGACGACGTTGTCGACACGCCTATCGACAAGATACGGCGCAATTCCGCGACGGCTGGTTTCAACTTCAGGCAGTTCGGGCATCGGATCAAATAGCTTGATTGTACTCGTTCAGTCAGTCGTCCAAAAAGAAACCCGCACAGGGCGGGCTTGCTTCAACGCGGGCTGGTGCGCTCCTGCTACCGAATCTTCGCTTCTTTATAGATCACGTGTTTCCGGATCGTAGGATCGTATTTCTTGGTGGCCATCTTTTCCGGATGAAGTTTCTTGTTCTTCAGCGTTGTATAGAAGTGACCGGTGCCGGCGCTTGATACGAGTCTTATTTTTTCACGCATTATCTGATCCTCCGGCGCCTAGATGCGCTGCCCTTTGGCTCGCATATCGGCGATGACCTTGTCGATGCCGATCTTATCAATAATACGAACTCCCTTATGTGATACACGCAGGCGCACAAAACGTTTCTCGGCCTCAAGCCAGAAACGTTTTTTCTGCAAATTCGGCAAAAAGCGGCGACGCGATCTATTGTTGGCGTGGGAAACGTTGTTCCCGCTCTGCGGGCGCTTCCCGGTCACTTGGCAAACCTTGGACATGAGCTGTAAGTCTCTGATTTTTCAAAAAGTTGCCCGTGGCTGGCGGGCAGGGAGCGAAACTTTATACCAGCCCGGCTGAAGCAATTCAAGCGCCCATTGAGCACAGGGGGGTATTCGGGCCGGAGCCAGTCTAAATCAAGCCGCGGCTGGCAAGGGATGTGGTCGTACCGTCGCCGATAATCAGGTGATCGAGCAAGCGGATATCGACCAATTCCAGGGCCGATTTGAGCCGCCTGGTGATGCGTTCGTCGGCCTGGCTGGGCTCGGCCACGCCGGATGGGTGGTTGTGCGCCAGTATTACCGCCGCCGCATTGACGGCGAGCGCCTCTTTGACGACCTCGCGCGGATAGACGCTTGTGCCGTCGATTGTGCCGCGGAACATCTCATCGAAACGCAGGATGCGGTGTCGGTTATCGAGATACAGGCAGCAGAACAGCTCGTGGCTCAGGTGCCGCATCTTCGCCAGCAGAAAGGTCTCCGTGTCCGCGGGGCTGCGGATTGCGCTGCCCGCGGGCAGCGATTCAGAATAATAACGGCGGGCCAACTCTGGCAAGGCCAGTATGATTGCCAGGCGCGAGTTTCCGATGCCCCTTTCGGCAATGATTGAGTCGCTGTCAGCCTGTAGTAGTTGTCGCAGGCTACCAAATCGAAACAAAAGTCGTTCCGCCAGGTCGACGGCGGCTGCCGAACCGTTGCCACCGTGAATAAAGGACGCCAGCAGCTCGACGTCAGAGAGCAGCCCTACGTCCTGGTGGCACTGCGGCGTGGATCTTTTCTGGCCCATGAACATTCCTTGTCGTTGAGCGCTGGCACAGACTGTTCATTGTGCCGATGAGCGGTTGCCGCGCAATGTCACAATTCGGCCGCGATGTGCGGATTCGCTGAACCCGTCAATATCGCCTTGACGGAGTACTTGCGGTTCTTGAGAATCAGGGGATGAACGTTCTTCTTGGCATCACCGGGAGCATCGCGGCGTATAAGACGCCCGAGTTGGTCCGGCGATTGCGTGACCGCGGCGCCGACGTGCAGATCGTATTGACGGCATCTGCCGAAGAGTTCGTTACGCCGACAGCGTTGCAGGCTGTGTCTGGGCGACCGGTACGAACTAATCTTTGGGACAAGGAAGCCGAAGCGGCCATGAGCCACATCGAGCTGGCGCGCTGGGCGGATGTGGTCTTGGTCGCACCGGCCACGGCCGAAATAATGGCACGCCTGGCAGGCGGTGGGGCGCCGGACTTACTAACCACTTTGTGCCTGGCAACCCAGGCGCAACTCGCTATTGCCCCGGCGATGAACCACGTTATGTGGGGCCACCCCGCGGTGCAGGCAAATCGTAATCTGCTCGAAGAGCGTGGCGCCCTGATACTGGGCCCGGATGACGGTTCTCAGGCCTGTGGCGAAACCGGGTCGGGTCGCATGCTGGATACAGACCAGATTGCGGCCGCTGTTTGTGGTGCGCAGCTGGGATCAGCAAAGCCCGATGGCCTGCTCGCCGGCAAGACCATCATGGTCACCGCCGGGCCCACGCGCGAGTCGATCGATCCGGTTCGTTACATCACGAATCGGAGTTCTGGCAAAATGGGTTACGCCGTTGCGCGCGCTGCTGTGGCGCAGGGTGCGAGAGTTGTTTTGGTCAGTGGGCCGGTCAATCTGCAGGTCCCGTCCGGCGTCGATGTGCGCCGCGTGGAAACAGCAGAACAAATGTTTGCAGAAACGCATGCGAATATTTCCGATGTCGACATATTCATAGGTGCTGCCGCCGTATCGGACTATCGACCAGGGGACGCGGCACCAAACAAGATAAAAAAGAACGCAGCTGCAATGAGCATCGATCTTGTCAGGTCACCGGACATTCTGGCGTCGGTCGCTTTGGCGGACAACGCACCGTTTACGGTAGGTTTTGCAGCGGAGACAGAAAATGTCCGCGACTACGCCATCGGCAAACTTGAAAGCAAGAAACTCGGCATGATTGTGGCGAACAAAGTTGGCGCGGATCGCGGATTTGATTGTGACGACAACGCGGTTGATGTTTACTGGAGTAATGGCGAGCATTCGTTTCCGACGGCCACCAAAACAGAGTTAGCGCATCAGTTGATCGAACTAATCGCCGAGCGCTATGCGCTATCGCACGGCACAAAAACACAGCCAGAACTGAGCATCATCTCAGTCAAAGAATGAAGGATGACCCTATTGCGACCGATTGAACTGAAGATCCTGGATTCTCGTATCGGGGATTCGATTTCATTGCCACACTACGCGACCGATGGCTCGGCCGGGCTCGACATGCGCGCCTGTATCGATGAGCCGTTGACCGTGGAACCAGGGGAGACAGAACTCATTCCAACCGGTCTTGCGATTCACATCGCGGATGCATCGCTGGCGGCCGTGTTGTTGCCTCGCTCCGGTCTGGGCCACAAGCACGGACTCGTACTTGGCAACCTGACCGGATTGATAGATTCGGATTATCAGGGGCAGGTTTTTATTTCATGCTGGAATCGCGGTGCCAGGCGTTACGAAGTTCAACCAGGCGAGCGCATCGCGCAAATGGTATTTGTTCCCGTCGAACAGGTGCGATTCGAGGTTGTCGAGGAATTCAGCGACAGCGATCGGGGCGCGGGGGGCTTTGGTCATTCAGGGACGGGCTAGGTGAATCAGTCGTCGAGGCCCTTGAGCTTCTTGAATCGACTTACGTCGCCTTCGAAGCGGGCGACAATTTGCTGCTCGTCAGCCTGGTACTTTCTCAGATTTTGCTGGTGACGTTCGATAGTGGTTTTCGTTTCGCGGACATCTTTTGCCAACCCAGGGTCAATGAAAGGCGCATCCACGTCGCGGCTGTAAGGCCTGAAGCCGGAGGCTTCTGTCAGCAGCGCATTGAGACGTGAATCGAGATTGCGCAGGTATAACTCGGTGACTCGCGCCTGGGCCTGAAACAGTTCTATCCGGCGATCGCGGTGCATGTTGATTTCGTCGACAGACAGGTAGGTCGCGAGAAGGGTTTGATCGGCGCGACGCTGCAATTGTCGTCGCGCGTTAAGCTCTGAGGCGACTCGCTCCGCTTCGATTTGCTCCGGCGTCTTCTTGCCTTCCAGGTGTTCGACCGTTACGCCGTGATCATTTAGTACCTGTTTGGGTAACTCGGCATATTCAGCCGGAATGGAGTCGCCATAGTGCACCACACCGTCGCTATCCACCCACTTGTAAACCGTGCCTTGTTCGGCAACTGCGGTCGCAGCGACGAAGGTCAGCAAGGCAATTGTCAAAAATCTAGTCCACATGATTCAACTATGCCATGACTCGTTACACGGAAACCAAGACTGGTTCGCGTATTGGCAGCTTAGCGGCCTGCGCCACGTCTGTAAATGACAAGCAACGTCCACAATCATTTCAATGGCTTACGAGACTGTGCCATATTTCTTGAGGTAGTCCAGAACCGGATCAAGAAACTCTTCGTATTCACTTGATTCTTCGAGTGTATCGACCAAATCGCTGAGCTGAATAATGCTGATAACAGGGGCATCCAGCGACTGTTGAAGCTCCTGAACGGCAGAGCAAGCCCCCTGTCCGCGTTCCTGTCGGTCAAGCGAAATGATGAGCCCCGCGATTTCTGCACCGGATTGCGCAATTATCTGATAGGCCTCACGCACGGCGGTCCCCGCCGTGATGACGTCGTCGACAATCAGCACCTTGCCCTCAATTGCTGCACCGACGATGCTGCCACCCTCTCCATGTGCCTTGGCCTCCTTGCGGTTAAAGGCATAGGGCACATCAATGCCCTGATGCTCGGCCAGTGCCGCGGCCGCCAGCGTGGCAAGCGGAATTCCCTTGTAAGCGGGGCCAAATAACATGTCGAACTTTACGCCTGACTCGGCGATAGCGTCCGCGTAAAAACGACCTATCTTGGCTGCGGCGTAACCAGTATTGAACAGGCCGGCGTTGAAGAAATAGGGGCTGACGCGACCGGATTTCAGTGTGAACTCACCGAAACGCAGCACACCGAGCTCGAGTGCCAGGTTAATGAATTCCTTTTTATAAGCACGCATGCTGTTGGTCTTGGACCGAGCTTCTGTATGATGGCCGCGTCCGGCGGCGACTCGCCGCAAGCGGCTGGATGCGCACGGGAGTATGACACACGCACGGCGAATTTTGCCGATTGAATCGGTGGCCAGCACGGTCGGTAAGGCCACGGGAGAGGCACCTTGTTTCGAGTCATCAGTCTGAACGCGAATGGAATAAGGGCTGCGGCACGTAAGGGTTTCTTTGGCTGGCTGAAAAAGCAGGATGCGGACGTGGTTTGCGTCCAGGAAACGAAAGCACAGGTTCATCAACTGGAAGACAAGTGTTTCTCACCGCAGGGCTATCACTGCTACTACGAGGACGCGGTCAAAAAAGGCTATAGCGGTGTCGCAATTTACTCACGCCACAAACCGCGGAAGGTCGTGCGTGGTTACGGTGACGCAGAGTTTGATGACGAGGGGCGTTACATCGAAGTGCAGCTGGACGGAATCAGCGTCGTATCCCTGTATTTGCCCTCCGGGTCGTCTGGAGAACTGCGCCAGGAAGCGAAGTACCGCTGCATGAACTCATTTACCGAACATCTGAAAATGTTACGACGCCGTCGCTCCGAGACGATTATCTGCGGCGACTGGAATATCGCGCACCAGGAGATTGATCTTAAGAACTGGAAGGCCAACCAGAAAAACTCCGGGTTTCTGCCCGAAGAACGCGCGTGGCTGGATCAGGTTTTCGGCGTATATCGCTATGTTGACGCGTTTCGGACCATAGATCAGGCGCCGGACCAGTACACGTGGTGGTCGAATCGCGGTCGCGCCTGGGACAACAATGTCGGATGGCGACTGGATTACCAGGTTGTGAGTTCCGGCTTGCGGGACAAGGTATTGCGGACCAGCATATACAGAGACGAGCGCTTTTCTGATCACGCGCCGCTGATCATGGATTACGATTGGTGCCATGGTGACTGACGCCCAGCTTGACAACACCGCTGAGTCTCCCGGCTGGCGCTATTACCTGCAGAAGAACGTTCTCGTCATCTTCTTTCTCGGGTTTTCGTCGGGACTGCCGTTTCCGCTGGTTTACTCCACTTTGTCCGCATGGCTCGCCGGGGCTGGTGTCGAACTGAGTACGGTCAGCACGTTCGCCTGGCTCGGTTTCGCCTATAGCTTCAAATTCATCTGGGCGCCGCTTGTCGATACCGTGCGAGTCCCGGTTCTGACCCGCCTGCTGGGTCGCCGTCGCGCATGGATGCTGCTTGCCCAGTTGTCGATTGGTGCGAGCCTTTTTGTCCTTGCCGGCATGGATCCAAGACAGAATATCGAAGCCTTCGCCCTGGTCGCGGCTGCGGTTGCGCTGTCGTCGGCCACGCAGGACATCGTCATCGATGCGTACCGGATTGAGAGTGCCGAAAGCAGAATGCAGGGCGTGTTGGCGGCCGCCTATCAGTACGGCTATCGCGTGGCGATGCTCGTTGGCGGGGCTGCTGCGATGGCTATCGCCGAATTTGCCCCGTGGTCGACGGCCTACATGGCAATGGCAGGCTGCACGGTCGTCGGCATAATGACGACACTTTGGTGCAAAGAGCCTGTGACGCAGGTCAGCCAAACCTTCAAGGCCGGCTTGAATGCGATCGAGACAGTCGTACATTGGTTCGCGCACGCGGTTGCCGAGCCGTTCGCGGATTTCTTCAAACGCTTCGGCCGATTCGCAATCGTAATGCTGGCGTTCATTTCCCTGTATCGCCTCAGTGACTACGTGCTCGGCATAATTGCCAACCCCTTCTACCTGGACATCGGATATTCCCTGCTACAGATTTCTATCATCGCAAAGGGTTACGGTCTGTGGGTGTCTCTAGTCGGTGTTGGTGCGGGGGCCTTGGCCGTGGTGAGGTACGGCGTCGCCCGCTGTCTCATCATTGCGACAGTATTGATCGCGAGCACGAACCTGTTCTTTGCGGCGATGGTCATCGTCGGGCCTGAGCCATGGATGCTCGCGGTCACGATCAGTGCCGACAACCTGGCCCAGGGATTTTCAGGTACCGTGTTGATCGCATACCTGTCCAGTCTGACAAACCTGTCGTTTACCGCAACGCAATATGCGTTGTTGAGCTCGTTCATGTCTCTGCTCGGCAAGTTTTCTGCCGGCTACTCGGGCAATGTGCAGGAATCGATCGGCTGGTTGGGTTTCTTCCTCTATGCCGCGGCACTCGGGATACCAGCAATCGTTCTGGCAGTCATTGTGGCGAGACGTCACGATGAGCTCATTGGATCTGAGTATGGATGACAACCGAACTTGCGATCGGTGACGGCGACTTGCCGCGCAGGGGTCTTGTTGCTTGACAGGGTGGCGCGATTATCTGAAGCGATCGAGAAATGCCAGAGGGTCAAAATAACCGGCCGGAATACCAGGGTCTTTCTTGCCGACATAGTCCTCGGGATCCATATCCACCGATCCGGACCAGTCTTCCGGGGCGCTGGCCTCGACCGTCAGCAACGCCGGCCAGTTCTCGAGATCAACCTCGTCAATCGTGCCGTCAAAAAACTGAATCTCGACCGTACCGCCGGCCTCATCGACAGCTACGACTTCGAACAATGCGCCATTGGGTCGGCGAAACCACTGGCCAATGATTGGGTACGCGACGCCCATTATGTGCCCTCAGGTTGCACGCTAAGAGAATGCGCCACCTCGCGTAATTCGTCAAGATGGCATCGAACGGTAATTCTATGCAGGGATTTGCCTGGAGTCAGGCTATGCGCTGAAAACGCCAGTCCCAGATACGGTGGCCATGGCTGAGTCCGCGGCGTTCAAATTTCGTCATGGGCCGGTCAAGCGGGCAGTCACCGTCATGTTCACGCTGTTCGGCGCAGCTGAAACGGTCCGAACCGGCCAGTACTTCGTCAATGTGTTCTGCATAATTTGCCCAATCGGTCGCGACGTGCAGTGAACCACACAAGTCGAGGCGATCGGCACAAAGCTCGACAAACGGCGACTGTACGATACGGCGTTTGTGGTGACGCTTCTTGGGCCATGGATCCGGGAAGTACAGGTTGATGCGCAGCAGGGAAGCGGTCGCGATCTGTTGTGCAAGCACTTCAATAGCGTCATGGGCGATTAGCTTAAGGTTGGTGATACCGGCATTTCTAGCGGCGAGCAGACAGTGGCCGACGCCGGGTTCGTGTACATCAATACCAATATAGTCAGACGCTGGATTAGCGTGCGCTTGTTGAACGAGAGTTTCTCCGTTGCCGAACCCAATCTCGAGAACTCGTGGCGCGCGACGGCCAAACAGCGTATCGAGATCCAGTTGCTGCGAAGTGAACGCGATTCCGTATGCCGGCCACAACACCTCAAGCGCACGCTGTTGCGATGGCGTCAATCGGCCGGCTCGTCGCACGAAGCTGCGTATGGTTCGCCGTTGGCGCGTATCGCGCACGCTATCAGCCATAACGGTTACCGGCCAGCCGTGATCACGAGCAGGCGCGATCAGGAAAAACGACCGGGCTGGCTTGTTCCGGCCATCGACCCTCTACGCTGGCATAATATTGGCGACAGATATCAAGGTCCGCCTCAACGTTTCCCGTCAGCGTCAGCAACGGGCCGATGCCCAGGCGTTTACGAGGGTAGTCGAAAAACCCAAGGACGACCGGAACGCCCGCGCTTTCAGCGATTCGATAAAAACCCGTTTTCCATCCGGCGGTCTTGCTGCGCGTTCCCTCTGGTGCCAGGCCAAAGTAAAACCGTTCACTGGTACCGAAAGCATCGATAGCCTGCTGTGCCGAGCTGCCCGCCTTACCGCGGTTCAGGGGAATGCCGCCAAGGCCGCGTAGCAGCATGCCAAGCGGAAACCAGAACAGCGTATGTTTGGCAAAGAACCTGATGTCGACGTCGATTGCTACCTTGTAAGCCAATCCCCAAAAACCGTCCCAGTTCGATGTGTGTGGCGCCGCGATAAAAACAGCTTTGTGTGCGGCGGGCGCTTCGCCAACCATTGTCCAGCCGCCAAGCCACAGTAGCAGGCGGGCGATACGCGGCAAAATCATCAGTGGTCGCCGGTTGGCCGGCCGGCAAAGGCAGCGATAGCGCCGGTAGCAAGCAGGGCGCTACCGAGCATTGTATCGCCACCCAGGGCCAGAATCAGGGTGCCACTAACCACACCCGTCGCTGCGACAGTCAGCCAGAAGCGCTGCCAGCGCTGCGCCTTGAGTTCCCGGCTGATTGCCACGAGCTCCGGCGAGTGCATGTCGAACCTCTTGTCCGGAGAAGCAGCCTGTTCCGCGAGGTTTTGAATGAGACCGGGGAGCTCGCGCAATGAATCGCGAAGTTGCGGCAGATTCTGGCGCAGATCATCAAGCATTGCACGTGCGCCAATTTGATCGTTCATCCAGCGTTTGAGCACTGGGTGTGCTGTCTTCCACAAATCCAGTTGCGGATACAACTGTCGGCCAAGGCCCTCGATATTGAAAAGGGTCTTGTGCAACAAAATCATCTGCGGCTGAATTTCGACGTCGAAACGTTGTGCCACACGAAAAAGACGCATCAACACCTGTGCAAAGGAAATCTCTGACAGTGGTTTGTTAAAAATCGGTTCGCAAACCGTTCGTACAGCGGTCTCCAATTGATCGATCCGCGTGCCGTCGGGAACCCAGCCGGAGTCAATGTGCAACTTCGCGATGCGATGATAGTCGCGATCAAAAAACGCCAGAAAATTCTCTGCAAGATAGCGCTGATCGGTGGGGCTCAAAGTGCCAATGATGCCGAAATCGACGGCCGCGTATTTCGGTTTTTCCGGGTCGGTCAAGATTACAAAAATATTACCCGGATGCATGTCAGCGTGAAAGAAGTTGTGGCGGAACACCTGCGTAAAGAAAATCTCTACCCCGTTTTCTGCCAGTAACTGAATATTTGCCCCGGCAGCCTGCAAGGTGTCCATATCGCTGATTGGTGTGCCGTATATGCGCTCCTGGCAAAGCACTTCGGGACGGCAATAATCCCAATATATTTCAGGAATATATAGCATGTCGGAGCCATGAAAGTTGCGCTTGAGTTGCGCTGTATTGGCCGCTTCGCGCATCAAATCAAGCTCGTCGATAATCGTTCGCTCATACTCATCAACGACTTCGAGAGGACGCAACCGCTTGCCGTGTTCCCAATACTTGTGGGCGAGACCCGCAATCAGTTTCAGGACCTCGAGATCACGTTCAATCTGATCCTGAACGCCTGGCCGCAATACCTTAAGAATGACCTCCTGGCCATTGGTGAGCCGCGCGGTATGTACTTGCGCGATCGACGCTGCGGCGAGTGGCTCAAAATCAAAGCGAGCGAAGACCTCCTCGACGGACTGGCCATAGGCGTCGTTTAGAATCACCTTCGCCAGTTCAGACGGGAAGGGAGGAACGGTGTCCTGCAGTTTTGCGAGTTCGTCGGCGATATCGGCGGGCAACAGATCTCGTCGTGTCGAGATGGCTTGCCCGAACTTGACGAAAATCGGCCCGAGCTCTTCGAGCGCGAGTCGAATTCGTTCACCGATTGGCGCAGAGCTACTGCCACGGCGTGGCAGGATATAGAAGAAGAATCGTAGCGGCCGTAGCAAATGAGTGGCGCGGATGATGTCATCCAGACCGTACTTCATCAGTACTCGCTGAATGCCGAGAATTCTGAGTAATGTGCGTTGCCGCGGCATACTCAGGTCTCGCCGCCGAGTCGGTTCAGTCGCGCCTCAAGACGATCAACGTCGTCGCGCAACAAGTCGATTTGTGTGGTTAGGCGATCGACTTCATAACGACTTGGAACATCGCGGCTTTCTTCCTGCAAGTATTCGCGAATATTTGATCTCATCGTCGAATGCGCTCCGCGTCCCCAGTCGCGAATGCTGCGCGCGACCTCACCGAGTTGATGTGCGGCCACATCTCCGATCAGGCCGGACAGTTCTTCTTCAACATCAGGAGCAGCAAACCTGAGCAGGGTCTGAAACGCTTGCGCGACATCCGCATCGCCAGTCAGATCAAGCGCGCCGTCCCGGATTGCCTGCTCGCCGGATTTACCAGCCATGCGTGCGAGCGTAAGCATCGATCCGGTGATAACGACATCTGGCTCGGATTCAGCTTCGGCCGATAGTGTAATGGCGGAGTCACCGCTGTTACTAATCGTGAAATACATCGCAAGTGCAGTGTCGCGAACCCTGATGGCAACGGTTTTACCGCCCAGCTGCTGACACAGTTCACGCGCGGGCGTGGTTGCACGAATATTGCGGTTAAGGAGCCTCGCGACAGGACGCAGCACAGCTTCAAGCGAGTCAGTCATATTGTTTGCTCAGATCCGGTAGCCGACGTGTAGCGCGACAATTCCGGCGGCGAGATTGTGGTAGCGGCTGCGCTCAAACCCGGCATCGCTCATCATGCCAAGCAGTGATTCCTGGTTCGGGTGCATGCGAATTGACTCAGCAAGGTATTGGTAACTGTCCTCGTCGCTGGTGACAAGCTTGCCGATAAACGGCAATACCTTAAAAGAGTAAAGGTCGTAGGCTGGCTTGATTGCCTTGGCCGGCTGCGAAAACTCGAGGATCAACATCTTGCCGCCTGGCTTGAGCACCCGATACATTGAGGCCAGCGCCGCCTCCTTGCCAGTGACGTTGCGCAGGCCGAAGGCGATGGTGATGCGATCGAACGTCTCATCGTCGAAAGGCAGATTCTCGGCATCGACCTGCGCCATCGAAAAGTTACCAGCGACGCCCGCGTCCACGAGTCTCTGCCTGCCCCGCCTGAGCATTGCAGCGTTAATGTCGGCGAGGACGACGTGACCCTTCGGGCCGATCTGTCGGGAAAATTCACGAGCAAGATCACCCGTCCCGCCTGCAAGGTCGAGCACACAGTGTCCCGGGCGGGCGCCGGCCTGATCGATAGTGAAGCGTTTCCACAAGCGGTGCATGCCGGCCGACATCAGGTCATTCATAATGTCGTAGCGATCTGCCACCGAGTCGAAAACGCCTCTGACGCGACCGGCTTTTTCGCCGCGTGCTACGGTTTCGTAGCCGAAATGGGTCGTTTCGGTCGAGGTGTCAGATTTGACCATGTTCAGGGAACCTCTGATCGACTAATTCGCGTCGGCGTTGCGTGGCTAGTCGGGCTTTTTGCGAGCATACCCTGCCGCTGCAAGACGGTCGAGGTAGGTCTGCCAATTCGCGTCCATTTGCTGGCCGAGTTCGTACAGGTATTGCCAGCTATACAGCCCGGAATCGTGGCCGTCATCGAAAACCAGGCACACAGCGTAGTGGCCGACCGGTTCGATCGAGTTGATCACGACATTTTCCTTGCCGATCTGAAGCGTTTCCTGGCCCGGGCCATGGCCTTTGACTTCTGCGCTGGGCGAGTGTGCACGCAGATACTCGAATAAGTATTCGAATTCACTGCCGTCGTCGAAACTCACAACGAGCAGGCGCGATTTCTTGCGCAATCGAATTTCTATGGGTGTTGCCGGCATTGTAAGGTCGCTTCAATTCCTATGGTGCTGCCAGCAACGTGATTTGTTGCCGCTACAATATGTAGCGGCTCAAGTCCTCATTTTTCGACAGTTCAGCAAGTTGTTCGTCGACGTAGCCGGCGTTGATTTGCACATGGCTGCCACTCTTGTCCGACGCCTCAAACGAAACGATTTCAAGCAGGCGCTCCAAAACTGTATGCAAGCGGCGGGCACCGATGTTCTCAGTATTCTCGTTGACCTGAAAAGCCACTTCGGCAATGCGTCGTACACCGCTTTCTGCAAACTCGAGGTCGACCTCCTCCGTCGCCAACAGCGCACTGTACTGAGACGTCAGCGACGCATCAGGCTCCGTAAGGATCTTGACAAAGTCGTCGGTGGTCAATGACTTGAGTTCTACCCTGATCGGGAAGCGACCCTGCAATTCCGGAATCAGATCCGATGGTTTCGCATCGTGGAATGCCCCTGATGCAATAAACAAAATGTGATCAGTTTTGACCATGCCGTACTTGGTGTTGATTGTTGAACCTTCAACAATCGGCAACAGGTCTCGCTGCACACCTTCTCTCGAAACATCAGCGCCCTGAGTTCCTGAGCGCCGCGCGACCTTGTCGAGCTCATCAAGAAAGACGATGCCATGCTGTTCGACAGCCTCAAGCGCCTGCGCCTTGAGTTCTTCATCATCGATCATCAGGGCCGCTTCCTCGTCAGTCAGGTGCTTCAGCGCTTCTTTGACCTTGAGTTTGCGTGTCTTGCTGCGGTTACCGCCCATGTTTTGAAACATGCCTTGCAACTGGCTGGTCATTTCTTCCATGCCCGGTGGTGCCATGATCTCAACCCCGATCGGCATCGCCTGAAATTCGATTTCAACTTCCTTGTCGTCGAGCCGCCCTTCCCGTAGCATCTTGCGAAATTTCTGCCGTGTGTCGCTGCTGTCACGGGTCGGTTCAGTGCCAGCCGCAAAGCCGACGCCCTGCGACGGTGGCGGCAACATCGCATCGAGTACGCGTTCCTCGGCGGCATCCTCGGCGCGAGGGCGAACTTTCAACATCGCATCTTCGCGGATCATTTTTACCGCAATGTCCATGAGGTCTCGAACGATGCTATCGACTTCGCGGCCGACGTAGCCGACTTCGGTGAACTTGGTTGCTTCGATTTTGATAAAGGGTGCTTTCGCGAGCTTCGCGAGTCGCCTCGATATCTCGGTTTTGCCGACGCCGGTCGGTCCAATCATCAGAATATTCTTCGGGGTTATTTCGCTTCTGATAGGTTCGTCGACCTGAACTCTGCGCCAACGATTACGGAGCGCGATAGCGACTGCGCGCTTTGCTTCGTCCTGGCCGACAATATGCTTGTTCAGCTCCTGAACGATTTCTCTGGGGGTCATTTGGGACATGGTCACGATCCGAAGGTATTTGTTTACGGTGCCGGCAATTCTTCGACGACGATATTCTGATTGGTAAAGACACAGATATCGCTAGCGATGCCCAGCGCTTTTTCCACGATTGTCCTGGCGTCGAGATCCGTGTCCCTGATAAGCGCGAGCGCCGCAGCCTGGGCATACGGGCCACCGGAGCCGATTGCCATCAGGTCGTGCTCGGGCTCAATAACGTCACCGTTGCCGGAAATGATGAAGGAGGTTTCCTTGTCGGCGACGCAAAGCAGCGCTTCCAGCCGGCGGAGTCGTCGGTCGGTGCGCCACTCTTGGGCAAGCTCAATAGCAGCACGGGTCAGATTGCCGTATTGCTCGAGCTTGCTTTCGAACAGCTCGAAGAGCGTAAATGCGTCGGCCGTTCCGCCTGCGAAGCCGGCGATCACGCGGCCGTCCGCCAACGGCCGAACCTTGCGCGCGTTGCCCTTCATAATTGTGTTGCCAATGCTGACCTGGCCGTCACCGGCGATGGCCACTTTGCCATTGCGGCGAACTGAGACGATGGTTGTCCCGCGAAACTGTTCCATGGAATTTTCCTGTTGTGGAAGCCGTTTGAACCCTGTTGGCGTAGGAATGCTCTGTATCGTGCGTATTCCTACTCTTTTTTGCGGGCCCTGGGATGAGTCTTGTCGTATATCTGGGCCAAATGCTGGAAGTCAAGGTGTGTATAGACCTGGGTGGTAGAGATGTTCGCATGACCGAGCAGTTCCTGCACGCCACGCAGGTCGTGACTGGACTCCAGCAGGTGCGTAGCGAAGGAATGACGGAACAGATGCGGGTAGACGTTGGAGTCTATGCCCTGACGCCGGGCCCAATGTGTCACCCTTGCCTGGACAGAGCGCCGGCTTATACGCGTGCCGCGATTACTGACAAAAAGTGCTTGCTCGTCTGCCGACGCCAGCTGGCCACGCGACCGGTTCCAGCGTTCCAGAGCTCGCAGCGCATGGCGGCCAACCGGGACGATCCTATCCTTGTTGCCCTTACCGGTTACATGCACCGTCGCATCGCGAATATCAATGTCACCGCAGTTCAGGTCGGTCAATTCGGCCAGCCTGAGGCCGGAGGAATACAGCAGCTCGAGCATCGCTCGATCGCGATCGATGATCGGCCCATCGCCGGGAATGTCGAGTAGCCGCCCCATGCGGTCAGCGTCGAGATTTCCGGGCAGCCTTTTCGGGCCTTTCGGTGCCGACACTGATTCGACCGGATTGCGTTTGACGTGTTTCTCGCGCAGCAGATAGCGAAAGAACGTTCGGGCGGCTGATAGTCGGCGCTGGATACTCCTGGCGCTCAGGCCCTTGCGAAAACTTGCGGCAGCGAAGGCACGGACGTGCTCGCTATCGAGCATGGACCAGCTTGCGATGCCGGATTCCTCACAGAATCGCAGCAGTGCACGGAGATCGCGGCGGTAGTGTTTGCCGGTCAACGGGGACAGTCGGCGCTCGTACGCAAGATGATGGATGAACTTGTCGATCCAGTCACTCTCAGCAGTATCCACCGTATGGATTCCTGTGATTCAGAACTTCTGCAGGGCTCCGGCCACGAGATCGCCGACTCGCGCCAGGAAATCTATACTCATACCTGGATGAAAGCGGTCAGCTTCAGTGCTGCCGATTGCCAAAAAACCAATCCCAACATTACCTCCCAGCGGCACGAGTGCAACTGAGCCAATTTCATCGGCATCAGCCTGAAAGAGAAAATCACGCTGTGTGTCTCGCACCTGGCCGCAGCGGGGCGTGTTGGCCTTCAGGAATGTGGCAAACGACTTGAGATTCTCGTCTTCACGCTCGACGACACGGAAAAAGCGACCGGTATTGATGTCCGTAAACATCGTAGGGTCGCCAAACAACACCAGGACCGCCTGCTCAGCACCGAAACCGCTGCGCAGCGCTTCTTCTACGGCAGCAATAGCCGATGCAAGATCTCGGGCTGCGAGTAACTGCAGCGTTAGCTCATGAATTTTTGCGGCCAGCACATCATTGGTACGGGCTACACTGATCAACTCTTTCAGCTGGCGCTCGAGCTTGAGCTCCTTTTGTCTCAGCACCGACACCTGTCGTTCGACGAGCGATACGGCGCTGCCCGTTAAATGCGGCAGTTGCATGGAGCTGAGCAACTCGCCGTGACGTTCGAAAAAGTCGGTACGCTCTGCAAGGAACTCGTGGACCGATTGCTCCGAAAGCGCTTCTTCGACGAAGTCCGGCTTGCGTTGTGTGCTCATAGATCAATCATTCCTTCGCTAATGAGTTCGGTATTGCCCGTCAGCCACACCGGTTCAGCGCCGCCGCGCCAGCTTACCACGAGTTGGCCCCCGGGCAGCCGCACGGTGACCTCGTGATCAAGCAGCTCCCGCCGCTGCCCGGAGACCACCGCGGCGCATGCACTGGTTCCACAGGCGAGTGTCTCGCCAACGCCCCGCTCGTGCACTCGTAGTTCGATGTTGCTGCGGTCACGGATATGCATGAAGCCGACGTTGGTACAGGCAGGAAAGCGTCGATGGCATTCGATCTCCGGTCCCATCCTCTCAACATCGGCCGTTGTCGTGTCGTCTACATCGAGGACGCAGTGAGGGTTACCCATAGACAGGACTGCAACGAGCAGCATCTCGCCGTTTATTGCCAGCTCATAAAGATCTTGCTGGCTGTCGGCCGAAAACGGAATGTGTGCCGGATCGAATTCCGGCGCTCCCATGCTAACGGCGACGGCGTTGGCATCAAGAACTCGCGCCTCGATTACCCCCGCCGGGCTTTCGAGCATATAAGTGCTGGCAGCACCTGCATCTCGCGCCAGCATCCAGGCAACGCAGCGGGCGCCATTGCCGCATTGCTCGACCTCGGAACCATCGGTGTTGAAGACGCGGTAACTGGCCGCCATTTCCGCGTCACTTGCCGGACCGACCCACATGAGCTGGTCGAAGCCTGGCCCTGTCTCGCTATTGCCGAGTCGGCGAATCTCCACGGCCGTCGGTGGTGGCCTGTTTTCTCGCCGCTGATCGACAATAACAATCCGGTTCCCGGCACCGTGCATTACTAGAAAGGCGGTCTGCATTCGCGAAGTGTATCAGGCGTACAGGTTGCGCCAGACCATGTGAGGCTGAGCGCCTCAGATGACGATACGCGTCGCTGGCCGGCCGGATGGACATTTGATGTCGGCCTCTGTAGTTTACATAAACTGCCGAACACGATAACAACATTGCCCTTGGGGAGAGACATGCGGCACATAATGGTTTTGAACGCGAAGGGCGGCTGCGGAAAAAGCACGCTCGCAACCAACATTGCATCCTATTTTGCCACCGAAGGCGCCAGTGTTGCGTTGGCCGATTACGATCCGCAACGTTCGAGCCTCGACTGGGTCGAACGACGGCCCGGGAATCAGCCGGAGATTGCAGGCATTGCAAGTTTCGACGGCGGGCTCCGGCGTGTGCCGCGCACAGCGGATATTGTCGTAATCGACGCACCAGCGCGCTCGCACGGCAAAGAGCTGGTTGACCTCGTGAAACACGCCGAGACGATTGTCATGCCGGTGCTGGCATCGACGATCGACATGCAGGCGTCATCGACGTTCCTGAAAGAACTGCAGGCGGTTGCGAAAGTCGCGCGCAAAGAAGTCAAAATCGCTGCAGTCGCTAACCGCGTACGTGATAACACCTTGATTTTTGGTG